>Ga0210050_1003134_pt1 | contig 14968 bp, 13 predicted proteins | sample CryGey132114_all_FD_185463 | JGI IMG/M metagenome (GOLD analysis project Ga0210050, IMG submission 185463) | Groundwater microbial communities from aquifer - Crystal Geyser CG22_combo_CG10-13_8/21/14_all (SPAdes) (version 2) | ecosystem: Environmental > Aquatic > Deep subsurface > Groundwater ...
GGAGCAGGTTATACGGGCAGGATAGGAGTTTTTGAGGTTTTGGAAATGACCGATCAACTTTCGGAAATAACCTTGAGAGAGCCTTCAGAAGTTACGATTGAACAAGAAGCTAAGCGTCAAGGCATGATAACGATGAAACAAGATGGAGTTTTAAAGATTTTGGAAGGAATAACCACCGTTGAAGAAGTCTTAAGAATGGCAGAAGAAAAATAACCCATGAAGCAAATTTTATTGGCAATGACCTTTCACTGCGTTCAAGGTCATTTTAAGCAAAACTTTTTATGAAAAAAATTTTGCTGGTTGAAGATGACCCATTTTTGATTGATATTTACAGTACCAAGCTTAAGGAGTCAGGATTTAAATTAGAAATAGCTGATAACGGTGAGGAGGCTTTAAAAAAAATAAGAAAACGAAACGCTGCTAATTTTGAAAAAAAGAAAAAAAAGAATCTCTGGCCGGACGTTTTAATTCTAGACATAGTCCTATCCAGGATTGATGGTTGGCAAGTGCTGCAAGAAATAAAAAAAGATGAAAAATTGAAAGATTTAAAGATTATTGTTTTCACTAATCTGGGCCAGAAAGAAGAAGTGGAGAAAGGATTGCGATTGGGTGCTACAAAATATCTGATCAAGGCTCACTATACCCCGTCAGAATTAGTGGAAGAAATAGAGAAAATTATAAAATAATTTAAATTTTTAATTATTAACTTATGTCAAATTATACGGAAGAAATTAGAGAGCTTCTTTTAATAACCGTCAGGGAGCAGGCCTCTGATTTGCATATCTCGGTTGGCCACTATCCTGTGTTGAGAATCGCCGGCCGATTGGTTCCTTTGGTAAAAATGAGGAAATTAACTTCTGAGGATGCTCAGGGGCTGGCTTTTGCTTTGGCGACCGATGAGCAAAAACAAAGAGTTCTCAGCGTAAAAGAGATTGATTTTTCATATAATTTTGATAATAAAGCCAGATTTAGAGTTAATATTTTTTTTCAGCGATACAATATTTCTTGCGCTTTAAGATTAATTCCCGCCGAGATTCAGACGGTTGAAGAATTAAACCTGCCTCCGGTTTTGCATAGATTCATTCAGCCGAGCCAGGGTTTTGTTCTGCTTACCGGTCCTTCAAGTCAGGGAAAATCAACAACGCTGGCGGCTCTAATAGATGAAATAAATCATACCCGAGCCGATCATATAATTACTATTGAAGATCCGATTGAGTATGTTTTTGGAGATGACCGTTCTATTATTGAGCAAAGAGAAGTTTATCAAGACACTCTTTCTTTTGCCAGAGCTCTCAGGTCAACCTTCCGGCAGGATCCGGATGTGATTATGGTTGGAGAAATGAGAGACCCGGAGACAATATCCATTGCTTTGAGTGCAGCCGAAACCGGACATTTAGTTTTTTCAACGCTTCATACCAATTCAGCCGCTCAGACCGTTCACCGAATCGTTGATAGTTTTCCGGCCGAACAACAAAACCAGATAAGGGCCCAGCTGTCCGGTTCTTTGCTGGGAGTGGTTTCTCAAAGATTAATCCCCAGAATAAGAGGAGGGTTGATTCCTGCCTGCGAAATAATGATTACGACGCCTGCCGTGGCTAATTTAATCAGGGAAAATAAAATTCATGAGTTACCCTTAGTGATTGAAACGTCAACCGAATTGGGGATGATATCATTGAATAGATATTTGGCTAATTTAGTAAAGAACAAAGAAATTTCTTTAGACAACGCTCTAAGTCATTCTCTGGATCCGGTAGAACTAAGAGCGTTGACCAGATAATTTCACATGAACCCCGTAGAGAAATTTCGAACGCCCTCGGGCGTAGATAATTTACGGGGACAAGATCTTCTTAATAGAGTAATTAATAAACATTAACCAGAATTTCGAAATTAAGCCCTCGGGCGGATAAATTATTTCGAAATTCTTCTACGGGGTGAAGTTTAATTATCAGGCAAGAACCAAAGACGGAGAAATTCAGTCGGGAGTAATTGACGCCTCTTCAAAAGAGACAGCAATTAATCTTTTAAAATCCCACCGACTTTTCGTTACCGTTTTGGAGGAGATCTCTCCCCCTTTTTACGCGAAAAAAATAAGGTTTTTGGAAAGAATTTCAAGAAAGGAGATCGTGGCTTTTTCCCGGCAGCTGGCAATTATGTTCAAGTCGGAAATTCCTCTGATTGAGATTTTAGAAACCTTGGTTAAACAAGCGGAAAACCAGGCTTTGAGAGAAAAAATTATTGGAATGATTGATAAGATAGAAGGAGGGACTTCGCTTTCCAAAACATTCAGTTTTTATCCTCAAATTTTCAGCCCTTTTTATATTAATATGGTCAAATCAGGTGAAGTTTCCGGCAAACTGTCTGAAGTTTTTTCATATTTGGCCGATCACCTGGAAAAAGAACACGAGTTCAACGCAAAAATCAAAGGAGCGTTGATTTATCCCATTTTTCTTTCAGGTGTTTTTATTCTGATTCTGGCTGCCATGGTTTTTTTCGTGATGCCTCAATTGACTCAAATTTTGACCGAAAGCCCCGGAGAACTTCCGCTCATGACAAAGTTTTTGATAGGAGGCACCGATTTTTTAAGAAAGTGGATGGTGCTGATAATTGTTGTTTTGGTCTTATTGGCAGCTTCTATTTTCTATTACTCAAGAACAAAAGAAGGAAAGAGTTTTTTTGATAAAAATTTACTGAAGTTGCCTTTGCTCGGCAGTTTTTTAAAAAAGACTTATCTTTCACGTTTCGCGCTCAATCTCTCAACCTTAATTTCAGGCGGACTGCCCATTGTTCAGGCAATTGAAATTACGGGCGAAGTGGTGGGCAGTGAGGTTTACAAATCAATCATTTTAGAGACATCAGATGGAGTTAAAAAGGGGGAAGCAATCAGCGCTCTGTTGCAAAGATATCCCGAGAATATTACCCCTCTTTTTCTTCAAATGGTGGTGGTGGGAGAAAAAACCGGCAGATTAGACTCGACTTTGTTAAACATCGTTAATTTCTATGAAAAAGAAGTAGACAGGGGTTTAGATAATTTTATGCGGTTCTTGGAACCGGCTTTGATTATCTTTTTCGGTATCATTGTCGGAGGTTTAATGGTCGCCGTAATTACGCCGCTTTATGATGTTATATCTGGGTATTAAGTCTGCTTTAGAATCAAAAAGGGGGAGTTATCCACAACCTGGTTTGACAGGATTATGGTATAATAAATTATAATAAATATTGATATAGTAAAACAAAAGGTCGAAACCCCAGTAGTAGAGCAAAGCTCACTACGGGGCAAGAATGATTAACAGTAAATAAAAATGTTTGCTAAAAAAAAGAAAAAAGGGTTTACTTTGATTGAACTTTTGGTGGTTATCGCCATTATCGGAATTTTAGCCAGTATTGTTTTGGTTTCTTTATCAGGCGCCAAAAACAGAGCCAAAGATGCCAGAATTATAGCGGATATGAGTCAGATGCGAAGTACGGCTGAGATTTTCTATGGTAATCAGACGCCCAATAGTTATACTGATCTTTGCGCAAATGCTGATGTAGTGATTCTTCAGAATGATGTCTGTGATCAAAAAGGTAAAACAGCAGGTTGTACTACTGATGCTGATGGTGCACACTGGAACTGCAATACATCGGCTGGTGCCTACTGCGTTAGCTCTCTACTGAATTCAGGTGCATATTGGTGTACCGATAATACCTTGGTATCTAAACAGTATCCTTCTACCTCTGCTCCCACTTGTACGGCGACTGACTTTACTTGTAATTAGTAGTTTTGATTGAAAGAAAAGACAAATTAAACCCCGTTAGAAACAGTGAAATTTTCTGACGTGGTAAAACCTTTGGTTTTGCTTGGTTTAAGATTGGATTGTAAAACTTAAAATTCGCCTCTGTCAAAATCTGATAGAAGCGAATTTGTTATTAAAAAACCCGAAATTCAGTTAAATATGTTAATATCAACGAGACCCGGCCTCGTTGATATTTGCCTTACATTTGGATGGAGAAAAATTCTCAACCTGGTATAATAAAACTACGAGACCCGGACTCGTAATTTATGCCAAGAAGAAAAACACAACTGGTTAATGGAGAATTTTATCACATTATTAAGAGAGGTATCGAAGATCGCAACATTTATATAGACGATGATGATTATTTTCGTTTTGTTAATAGTTTATTGGTTTTCAATGATCAAACGCCAGCACCTTGGCAATCTCGTGCTTTTTGGAATCAACGAGACCCGGCCTCGTTGTGCCAAGATTATAGACCGAAAGATCCTTTAGTCGAAATTCATGTTTTTACTTTGATGCCAAACCATTTTCATTTATTAGTGCGACAATTAACTGAGAGAGGGATTGTCGTTTTTATGAACAAGCTAGGCGGCTATTCTTATTATTTTAATAAAAAATACAGCAGACAAGGAACTTTGTTTCAAAACAGATATAAAATAATTCATATCGAAAACGAAGAGCAGCTGAAAAATAATTTTGTATATATCCATACCAACCCTCTATCTCTAATTGAGACAAAATGGAAAGAATGGAAAGTAAAAGATCCTCAAAGAGCAACTCGGTTTTTAGAAGATGAATACCGGTGGTCAAGTTATCAAAGTTATTTAAATAAAAATAACTTCGCTTTTGTTAAGCAAGACTTTTTTCTTAATTTACTTGGAGGAAAGGAAGGAATAAAAAAAGAAATAAATTCGTGGATTTTATTTAAAGCCGCCACAACTACGAGACCCGGCCTCGTAGAGCTGGAATAAAGATAAAGGAGGTGATGTTTTCATATTTAGTAATTTTTAATTTTTTAATCTTTATTTTTGGGTTGGTAATCGGCTCTTTTTTAAATTGCGTGATTTATCGCCTTGCCCTCCAAAATTTTTCAAAGAAAAACTTAGGCGGGCGAGAAAAAGGAGAAAGTTTCTTAAAGGGTCGTTCTTATTGCCCTCAATGCCGGCATCAATTAACCTGGCGGGATTTAATTCCCATTTTGGGTTTTTTTATTTTAAAAGGAAAATGCCGCTATTGTCATCAGAAAATCTCTTGGCAATACCCTTTGGTTGAGCTTTTTACCGCCTTCATTTTTCTTTTTTTCTTTATTGCCCATAGCACAAATTATACCATGGTGTATTTTTTACTAATTAGTTGTTTTTTGATAATTATTTTTGTTTACGACTTAAAGCATTATATTATCCCCGACAAAGTAGTTTATCCTGCAATTGGAATAACTTTTATTTATCAATTATTTAGAAGTTTGGAATTTGTAAATTGGAGTTTGTTTGGAATTTGGAATTTGGAATTTGGAATTTTAAAACCAATTTTATCTGCCACTCTCGCTTCAGTCTTTTTTCTATTGATAGTTTTGGTGTCCTGCGGGAAATGGATGGGGATTGGCGATATAAAACTCGCTTTTTTAATGGGTCTGATTTTGGGATTTCCCAATATTCTGGTTGCCCTATTTTTAGCTTTTTTTCTTGGTGCTATAATAGGATTAGGGCTGATAATATCGGGCAGAAAAACTCTTAAATCAGAAATTCCTTTTGGTCCATTTTTAATTACCGGCACTTTTATTGGATTATTCTGTGGCGGTCAAATAATAAATTGGTATTTAAGTTTTTTAATATGAATAGTCAAAGAGATAAATCTCTTTTCCACCCTTCGCTCCACTCGGGTAGTCAAAGAGCCATTCGGCTTTTCTCCACCCTTCGCTGTCGCTCGGGTAACCGAGGTGTTTTCCGAAATTTTTTTAAAAAAAACTCAAAAGGGTTCACTCTTATTGAGCTTTTGGTGGTGACGGTCATTATTACCATTTTAACAGCCGCTATTTTAGTTAATTATCGAAACTCGGAACAACAATTTGCTCTTCAGCGCTCAGCTCATAAATTGGCTCAAGATATCAGACGAGCCGGGGAGATGGCAATGTCTGCTAAAGAGATTACCGGACCGACCGGAGAGAAAGTTATTCCAAGCGGAGGCTACGGGATTTACCTGCGATCCCTTCCCAACCCTCCCTATTATGAAATTATAATTTTTGCTGATTGCAATGATAATCAACAATTTACTTCCGGAAACGTCTGTGGGACTCCTCCTAACAGATTTTCTGAAAGCCTCGAAGATGTAAAATTAGAGTCCGGAGTGAAAATAAGCAATCTTTCTCCTAACTCGCCTCTCCAGATTACTTTTAAGCCTCCGAGTCCTAAGATTTCTATTCAAGGTGGCGACACGGCAGAAATCACTCTTGCTTTAGAAGCTGATCCGACAAAAACAAAAAAAATTAAAGTTAATGCAGTCGGGCTCATTGAAGTAGAGTAGTATGATAAACAATACTATTTTTTAAAAATATTTAAATGCGGAAATATTCAAATATTAAAAAAATTAAAAAAGGTTTTACCCCATTAGAGGTCAAGGCTCTAACGGGGTTTACTCTTTTGGAAACGCTGGTAGCTATTTTTGTTATTACGGTTGGGTTAATGGGAGTAATGACCGTTCTTCAAATGACAATGTTTTTAACATCTATCTCTTCTTCTCGTCTAACAGCAGCCTATCTGGCTCAAGAGGGGATTGAAATAGTGAGAAATGTCAGAGATACAAACTGGTTGGAAGCAAGGACGGTCGCTAATGACTGGGACGAAGGGCTGACTAATTGCTCCGGGGGCTGTATTGCCGATTATACATATTCATCTCAGCTAGATCCCATTTTACTTGCCTATGCCGGCCAATTTTTAAATATAGACGGGAATGGTTTTTACAGTTATTCTCCGGACACTCCGACGAAATTTCAGAGAAAAATTATTATTCAAAAACCAAACTTTGACAGGTTAGACGTGGCGGTTCAAATTATGTGGTCAGAAAAGGGAAAACCTTACAACTTTTCTGCTCAAGAAAATTTATATAACTGGCGATGATAAAAAATAAAAAACCAAAATTTAAAAAAGAGGGCTTTACCCTTATTGAAATGCTGGTGGCAATGGCAATTTTTTCAATTGTTATGGGAATAATTACCGGAATTTTCATTACGGGAATTCGGCAGCAGAAAATGGCTTTGGATTCTCAGATTGTTTTGGACCAGACAAGTTATGCTTTGGAATATATGAGCCGGGCCTTAAGATTTGCAAGCAAAGAAAAGTCAGGGGGTGCTTGTCTTTCTCAAGATGGTTTAAATTTTGAAATTCCGCTTGGATATCAAATTGGAGGGAATGAGGATCTCGGAACAGGCCTAAGATTCATAAACCATTTACAAGATGACGACTGTCAAGAATTTTTTCTGGATAATAATCAAATAAAATACACCAGAGAAATTGGGAAAACCCCGCCTGAAGGGAAAACTCTTCTTTTAACCTCAAATAAATTAGAAGTGGCTTCGCTTAAATTTGATTTAGCGGGAAAATGGGAAGGCGATGATGACAATCCTGATGATCTTCAGCCGAGAATAACTATTTTTTTAGAGATTAAAAGCGCGGGGGCGAGCGGGCAATCGCAAAAAATTCAAACCTCTATTTCTCAAAGAAACCTTGATGTTCAATATTAAGCATTCATTATTTTTTCAAAAGGGCGTATCTCTTTATTTTTCCATAATAATCTTGTCTATTCTTTTAGCTATTGTTTTGGGTTTGGGCACTATTCTGATTGGACAAACAAGAATGATAAAGGGAATGGGAGATTCAGTCACTGCTTTTTACGGAGCTGATACCGGAATAGAAAGAATATTATATGAAGATAAATTATGCCGTTTGCCTCCTCCTTGCGGAAGTGGAACATTGCCCTGCAAAAATCCCACCGATTGTTTAGAAGGTCTGGCGGCAGGCAATTTTTCTGAGATGGTGGGTCCAGCCGCTTACGAGGTAAGTTTTGACGATGGGGCAACCAGAATTGATTCAAAAGGAATGTATAGCGGTACGTGGAGAGCAATTCGAGTGAGCAGATAAGTAAAAAAAATACCCTATGAATAAAGAAGAAGCTAGAGGTCGTATTGGAAAACTTAAAAACTTAATCAATTACCAGCGTTATCTTTATCATGTTCTAGACAGGGAAGAAATTTCCCAACCGGCTCTTGATTCTCTGAAGAAAGAGCTTTTTGATTTAGAGAAAATCTATCCCGAATTTATTACCGCCGATTCTCCCACTCAGCGAGTTGGTGGGAAAGCCTTAACAAAATTTGAAAAAGTCAGGCATCCAAAACCCATGCTTTCTTTCAACGATGCCTTCTCTTGGGAGGACATGGAAGATTGGTTGGAAAGAAATTCAAAACTTTTAACAAAAGAAGAAATTTCTAAACTTAATTACTATTGTGAACCAAAATTGGATGGATTAGCCATTGAGTTAATTTATGAAAATGGGATTTTCAGAACCGGCTCCACTAGGGGAGATGGGATTTTTGGCGAAAATGTAACTCAAAATTTGAAAACAATAGAATCCGTTCCTTTAAAATTAAGGGAAATGGAAGATATCTCAAAAGATTTGGAGAGAGAAGGATTGAAAGAAATTGCCAAAAATATAAAAGAAAACGGTCTAAAAGAAGTTGTGGTCAGGGGGGAAGCGGTCATTACAAAAAAAACTTTTGAATTGGTGAACAAAGAACAAACCAAAAGGAGATTAACTCCCTTTGCCAATCCCAGGAATTTGGCCGCCGGCTCTATCCGTCAGTTGGACCCAAAAATTACTGTTCAAAGAAAATTAGATGTTACCGCTTACGACTTAATATCTGATTTTGGTCAAAGAACTCACGCAGAAGAGCATAAAATTTTAGCGGCTCTGGGTTTTAAAACCAACAATAAATTCAGCAAGTATTGTGAAGATTTAACTGAGGTTTTTGATTTTCATCAATTTTGGCAAAAAAATAGAGATAAATTGCCTTATGAAATTGACGGCATTGTTGTCACAGTTAATAACAATAAAATTTTTGAAAAATTGGGAATAGTGGGAAAAGCGCCAAGAGCTGCTATTGCTTATAAATTCCCCTTAAAAGAAGCCACGACCACAGTTCTGGATATCTTAATTCAGGTCGGCAGGACGGGAGCTATCACTCCGGTTGCCTATTTGAAACCGGTAAAAATTGGCGGAGTAACAATTTCCCGCGCTACTTTACATAATGAAGATGAAATTAAAAGACTGGGATTAAAGATTGGCGATACGGTAGTGGTGGGGAGGGCCGGAGATGTTATTCCTGACATCGTAAAGGTGTTGCCTGAATTGAGAACAGGAAAAGAGAAGGAATTTTACTTACCCAAGAGATGTCCGGCTTGCGGAACAAAACTTGTAAAACCGGAAGGAGAGGTGGTATGGAGGTGTCCGAACCGAAAATGCTTTGCAAAGATGAGAAGATATTTTTATCATTTCGTTTCTAAAGGAGCCTTTAATATTGTAGGTTTGGGTCATAAAATTATTGACAGATTAATTGACGCTAACCTGATTTCAGATCCAGCCGATTTATTTAAACTGGAAGTAGGAGATATTTTATCGCTAGAGAGATTTGCGGAAAAATCAGCTAAAAATTTAATTAAAGCTGTTCAATCCAAAAAGCAAATTACCCTGTCAAGATTTATTTATGCTTTAGGCATTAGAAATGTAGGGAAGGAAACAGCAAAAGACCTGTCTGAAAACTTTCAGACTTTAGAAAAATTAAAAACCGCCGCTTTAGAAGAATTACAAAAAATTGAAAATATTGGACCGGTAGTCGCAAAAAGTATTTTTGATTGGCTATCACTTAAAAGAAATTTAGAGTTTCTTAAAAAAATGGAAAAAGACGGAATAGAAATCATAATGGAAAAGAAGATAAAGCATCAACCATTAAAAGGAAAAACTTTTGTTTTAACCGGGACATTGAAAACCATAACGAGGCAAGACGCTAAAGAAAAAATCCGTTCTTTGGGAGGAGAAATTTCTGAATCAGTTTCTAAAAAAACTGATTTTGTTGTTGTCGGCGAAGAACCCGGCTCAAAATTCAAAATCGCCAAAGAACTCGGCCTAAAAATAATCTCTGAAAAAGAATTCCTTCAAATGCTAAAATAATTAAGCTAGCAGAGACCCGCTCTCTGCCGACGACATTTCTGTACTCTGTGATATTATGCCTTATAGAAAAGAACAATTCGTAAATAATGAAATTTATCATGTTGTCTTAAGGGCAATTGATGATAATGTAATTTTTAAAAATCAAGATGACTATTATCGGGGAATCTTTTCTCTATACGAGTTTAATAATATAAATCCGACCACTATTAGGTATCGACGAGAGGCGCGATTAAGAGAAAAAAATCTTCAATCTATCGTCCGAAATAGCATCAGCAGAGACCCGCTCTCTGCCGACGACAAAAGAGATAAGTTGGTTGAGGTCTTAAGTTTTTGTCTTATGCCAAATCACCCTCATTTGTTATTGTTACAACTCAAAGACGAAGGAATAACTAAATTTATGATGAAATTTGGCGCTGGCTATGGCGGGTATTTTAATCGGAAATACAATCGTAAGGGTCATGTTTTTCAGAATAGATTTTCTTCGACTCATATTAAAAATGATGAGCAATTAAAAACTGTATTTGTTTACATCCACACCAACCCTATATCTCTTATAGAACCTAAGTGGAAAGAGAAAGGAATAAAAGATCCGGAAAAAGTTATTAAATTTTTAGAAAATTACAAGTGGTCAAGTTATCAAGATTACATTAAGAAAAAGAATTTTCCTTCGGTAACTGAAAGAGGTTTTATTTTAAAGACAATGGGCGGGGAACAAAAGTGTAAAGAATTTGTCGAATATTGGGTAAAATATAAAGAAAAAATTAAAAAATTTCCTGAATTTTCTTTAGAAGAATAAAAACAGAGAGCGGGTCTCTGTTGGCTCAAAATAGCGGGAAAGTATATAAAACCTTAATAATTTTGAGCCAAAATTAAATTTTATGTCAACTGCAACATTTACTGCCCATTTTAAAAAATTGGACTGGATACTAATTCTTACCGCTCTTTTATTATTAGGAATTGGCCTTTTATCAATTTACAGTTCTTCTTTGGGTAAGGGGGATTTTTTAAATTTTAAAAAACAACTTATTTTTGCCGGTATTGGATTTTTTTTAATGATTCTTTTAAGCTTTTTTGACTGGCGGGTATTAAGAGAAAACCCTTACTTAATCTTAGTTTTTTATTTGTTTTGTATTTTGGCGCTCTTGGGCTTATTTTTCTTTGCTCCGGAAATCAGGGGCGTTAAGGCATGGTACAAATTAGGGTCTATTTCCATTGATCCGATAGAGTTTACCAAGATTACTCTGGTACTTTTATTAGCTAAATATTTCTCAATGAGGCATATTGAGGTGTATCGGATAAGACATATCCTCCTTTCAGGGCTATATATCTTTTTGCCGGTTGCTTTAATTTTCCGTCAGCCGGACTTAGGCTCGGTTTTGATTTTAATTGCGGTCTGGGTAGGAATTTTGATTATTTCCGGGATAAAGCTGCGTCATTTTTTAGTCTTAGTTCTTATTTTCCTTTTAATCTCAATTTTTAGCTGGTTCCTTTTGTTGAAAAATTATCAAAAAGAAAGAATTATAAGCTTCCTTCAACCTCAGCTTGAACCTTTAGGTATGGGCTGGAGTCAGAATCAGGCAAAAATTGCCATTGGCTCAGGCGGTATTTTTGGTCAGGGACTGGGTCGCGGTTCTCAAACTCAATACGGGTTTCTGCCGGAACCTCAAACCGATTTTACTTTTGCTGCCATTGCTGAAGAATCAGGCTTAATCGGTATATCGGTTCTTTTTATTCTGCTTTTTATTTTGATTTGGCGGATAATAAAAATCGCTCTTTTGGCTTCAAATAATTTCCCCCGGCTTTTTGCTTCCGGTTTTATTCTTATATTAATCTCCCAGATTTTTATTCATATTGGAATGAATCTGGGAATCCTGCCGATCATTGGCATTCCTCTTCCTTTGGTAAGCTACGGTGGCTCTAATTTAATCGCCACCTTTCTCGCTTTAGGTATTCTCCAAAGTATCAAAACTCACTAAACTCCGTTAAATAGTCGCTGAAAGCGAATTTAACTGGGGTAAATTAGGCTTATCCGATATCATCCGATAGGCCTTTAAATAACCTGTAAGTTATACACAGGCGGCTCTTGACAATGATTTTTAAAAAAAAGATAATATAATAATCTGTGAATATTGAGCAATAAAAAAGAAAGCCCTTGCAAAATCCATCCTCAAGAAGTCGAAAAAAATCTTAAAGCGGTTTTGCTTCGGGCTTTCTAATTTAGATTTTAATTATTTAGAATCATTTGTCAAGGCGCTAAAAGATTTTCAATGGATAAAGAAAAAGAAATAACAAAAGAATACATATCTCTTCAAAAAGCAACTCAATGCTGCAGTTATTCGCAGCAATATTTAAGTTTGAGGGCGCGCCAAAAAAAATTAAAAGCTCTAAAATTTGGCAGGAATTGGGTGACAAAAAAAGAATGGTTGCAAGAGTATCTGAAAGAAGTTGAGGGATATAATAATCGCATTGCTGAAAGGAAAGCGGAGTCCCGTAGTGAACGAAGTTCTACTACTGGGATTAAAAAAGTTGCGCCTCTCCCAGAATTAATTAAAGTAATTGAGATTAAGCCATGGTTTAAAGAAAAACTAAAATTGTGGAAAAAATTATGGGAGTCGGACTCCAATAGAATATTGGGCATTGAGAAAAGATTTTTCAAAATTAGTCAGCCCAGATTTGCTTTGATTGTCGGGCTGACTTTTGTTTTGTTAACAGCAGGAGTTGTCTTTGGTAAAGAAAACTTGAAAAGTGTTTTTGAGGATTTAGATCCGGTCGTTAGGGAATTGACCGAAGTTACTAATTTAGCAATTGAAGAAATTTTTCAAGAAATGGCAGTTCTTGGCGAGGTAATATCAGGAAAGCTCTCTAAGGCTCCTTTCCTACTTGAGCAATTTGTCCAAGATTTTGATAGGGGATCGGCAAATTTAAATCAAAACTTAAAAATCAAAAATCAAAAATTAAAAAGTGAAATTGGAAATTTGAGCCAAAAGGCTAATAACTATACATATATAGTAGGCGAGGCAGGAGATATTGTTATTGAAGAAATAGGAAAATCTTTCACTGGGAGTTTTGCCACCGTTGCTGGGGATATTCAAAATTTACAATCTCAACTAAAAAACTCAGCAAAGTTTGTTTCAAAAAGTTTCAATGAGGGAATTGTTGAAATTAGTTTTACTATTTATATTGCCAAGGAAAATACAAAAGCTGCGGTTTCGGAAAAAATTTTTGAGGTTTCTCAAAATATCAACAGCACCATTTCTGCGGGCAAGGAAAATGCCAGGTATGGAGGACGGGTAATAGCGGCCATTGCCAGTCCGGAAACAGCAAAAGAAATTTTCGCCGTCTTTAAAGAATATGGCAATTGGCTTGTGGGGAGGTTAGCTCAAGGGTACCAGGTTGTCACTCAACCTTTTGTTAAAGCGTACGCCGCTTTTGGACATGCGATGTCCAAAGCCTATCAATTTGTCACCCAGCCCTGGCGAGCAATGCCGCCAGAAAAAATCGTAGTTGAGAAAATAAAAAAAGAAGAAATTGAAAAACTCCAGGCAGAAATCAGAGAACTAAAAGAAAAAGGCATTTCGGTTAGAGAAATTGAAGTCAGCAAAATCACCAGGATTGAGCCAATAAAAGAAATCACCAGAGAAGTAATTAGGATTGACGATAAGGAATTGACAAAAATTAATACCCAATTGGCTCAATTTGCTCTCTGGGGCCCAAACATTGAAAAATTGAAATTAGCCGCCAGTTTTGGCTATATCAATCTTCCTCCCACCCTCGGCCCTGATGGCGGAACTTCTGTTTCTACTTTGGGCACAATCACCAGCGGCACCTGGCAAGCTTCAACAATAACAGTTCCTTATGGCGGCACCGGCATCACTTCAGTTCCGGCAGGCTACACTTTAATCGGCGACACTTCAAATAATCTTCAAGCCACCTCTACCTTATTTATTGATTCTTCAGGCAACGTCGGCATCGGCACGACCTCCCCGGCTTTTGCTTTGGATGTGCTGGGCGCAGGCAGATTCACTTCAGACCTGACAGTAGGAGGCGATATGAACATTACAGGAACTACCACCTTTTCAGGCAACCTACTTCCTGGCACAGACAATCTTTACACCTTAGGTTCTCCATCTTTCAGATGGGAAAACATTTACGCGGCCACAGGAACCTTCGGAGGAACCATCACAATAAACTCAACAGATATCACAGCTGACAGCGCCTTGAATCTTACCGGAGCAGCCGCTTCCCTCTGGAAAACTTCATCTGGCGCCCTAACCATAGAGTCAGCAGACACTCTCACCGCCACCTCAACAGGAGATATGATTTTCGGCACTGCTGGCGCAGAAAGAATGCGAATTCTCTCAACAGGCCTTATAGGCATAGGCACTTCAACTCCTTCTGCTCTTTTAGAGATTTTCTCTGACAGCTCTTCTGCTCCCTCGCTTTTCAGAGTGGCAACTGGCACTACTGAGGCTTTGTTCGTGGATTCAGCTGGCAACGTCGGCATCGGCACGACGACACCGGGGGCGAAATTGGATATTTTGGCTTCTACTGACCTTACTACTGGTACTTATACTGCCAACAATACCTTATTGAACATCAATCCTACTGCTACTTCATCTGCCAATTATTACGGTGCCTTCCATGTTGCTGATTATCTTGCTAATTATCCAACAAATTCCGGTTATTGGGTGATTGGCGCCTGGGGAGAAGGAAAAAATAGCGGAACTGCCACTTTGCAAAACGTGGCAGGCGCTTGGTATCGTTCAAATAATACTTCTTCAGGCACTATAAATGATAGTTATGGAATGGTTGGTCAATCTCGCAATTCAGGAACTGGAACAATTGTGCGAGGTTATGGAGTAGTGGGAGCGGCCCGCAATCAATCGTCAGGGACAATAACTGATGCAGTAGGAGTTTTTGGAGACATAATCAATGCCAGTGCTGGCGGAACTATAACCAATGCTTATAACTTGCGAGCA
>Ga0210050_1003149_pt1 | contig 14913 bp, 10 predicted proteins | sample CryGey132114_all_FD_185463 | JGI IMG/M metagenome (GOLD analysis project Ga0210050, IMG submission 185463) | Groundwater microbial communities from aquifer - Crystal Geyser CG22_combo_CG10-13_8/21/14_all (SPAdes) (version 2) | ecosystem: Environmental > Aquatic > Deep subsurface > Groundwater ...
CAGCCGACCAACGTGGACTAAAATTTAATGCGGCCTGCGACCTCTGAACAAAGCCATCCCGCAGAGTCTTTTCCCATGCCGTCCCGACACCCGAATGTCTCTGAACATAGTCCTTAGCTTTAGTCTGATCCGACCCCATCCAAACCAAAAGACATTCCAAAAAACTTCGCGAATCAAAAATAGGCTGAATCGCCGGTTGCTGAATGGACACAATTCCTGAATAGGCCTCGGAATCACCCCAAGCCTCTAAAAAATGGCTTTCGGGAAGTACAAGATGCGCTAACTTCGAAGTATCATTGGTTTCTCGTCCCAAATAAACAATCAATGGGATCTTGCGACAAGCTTTCGCAAAATCTGAATTGGCCCGAGTATAAGCCGCATCAGATTCTCGAATAATCAAAACAGAAACCTGGGCATTCATGGCATCTTGAATCAATTCTTGGAAACGAACCTCGGATTGCTCATACGAAACCAAGTGACGCCCCGTATTCACAGTCGATCCGATATTTCCCAGCACGACATTAATAGCCATACAAGCCAATTGTGCTTCGAGGGCTTGTGGTCCAAAACCTCCGGCTACGACCAACGATTTTCCTCGCGCTTCCGCCAAGGCCATCGCCACCTCTTGGAAGACTTCCGGTGCGATTCCAACTGCCGCCCCCACTTTATCGCTTGAATAGGACGAAAGAATTTCCTGAAATGATGGATCAAAGCGCAGGACTTTGGACAGTTCTGAAGCTACTGCCAACAGCACATCTAGCTGTTGAGATGGTTTGATTGAATAACGAGCATCCGAACTTGTTCCCGTTGTACTCAACATGCTTTCAAAACAAAAAAGTCTGTTTACATCTTTGTTCTCGCGATGAAGATTGCGGCGACTCGAAAACGCTTTTGTAAATTCAACCGGCCGCAACCAACTACCCAAAAAATCGCAATCCACAGATAAAACAACATCGGCTTTCGTGAAATCAAATTCGGGTATCCCACGACTTCCACCAATCATCTCGTTGGCTCTAGCCAAATGGATGTAGGGTAAAGATGATAAGACGGTATGCTGTGCCTTATATCGATCCGAAAAATTTCTAATCGCTGAAGCCAGGCTTGGACTTGTAAAGTCTCCGGAAAGTAGTCGAACCGAACCCGCCGGCGCCGCCGCTAAGGCCGATTTGATTGTTTCGTCCGCGTTTGACCAACTTATTTTTTTACCCGACTGATCCAGGGGGGCTTGAAGTCTTTCCGGATTATATAAATTCAAAATCTCCGCTTGAGTCTGAGCGTTGAGCCCTCCTTTTGATTGAGGATGATCCGGGTTACCCTCCAATTTAATGGGCCGTCCTTCGCGGGTTTTAACCAAAACACCCAAGCCGCTTGGGCTTGTCGACGCATACCAAACCGGGGCGCCATAAGTATAACCCTCTGGTTTATTAACAAAGGGAATCAAAAGATCTTTTGGACGACGCGTACAGGCCGAACTTGTCATTAAGGCCCCGGCCGCGCTCACCCATTTAAAGAAATCTCGCCGACTGACACCCGTATTCAACTCGGCAACCGGGCGACCGTCAGCATCTTTTAGAAGTTCAACAAACTCTTTGGCTCGTGCTTGGTTCCGCAACTCGGGAGATTCGCCGTGCTCTTCAACTGCGGACCACATTTTTCGATCGCTCTGAGTAAGAATCTTCTCTTGTCTTTTTCGCAGCTCTTTAATCTCTTCCTCGGCGGCGTTCATTTGAATTCTTCTCCTTAATAATGACAGGTCGAGCAGCTCACATCAGCATTATGAACCTCAGCTTGTCCGCCAATCCATTGAACCCACTCGGGCTGCGGCCCTCCGTTAAGAGTTTGGAGCTTGGTCAGCAATTCTCTCCGCTGAGGCGTTACATAGTTTGTGTTCCGATGACAGTCCATACACCAACCCATCGAAAGCTTCGAATACTGATAAACTTGCGCCATCTTTTCAACGGGTCCGTGACAGGTCTGACATTCCACGCCAGCCGCCACATGCGCGCGGTGATTAAAATGAACAAAATCCGGAAGCACATGCACTTTGACCCATTCGATCGGCTTATTTTCCTCGTAATGTTTCACGACTTCCTTAATCCATGGACTGTCCGGAAGCACCGACGTATGACAGTTCATACAAGTTTCCAATCCTGGAACGGAGGAAAAAGCCGAATACTCGGCTGTAGCATGGCAGTATAAACAAGGAATCTTAAACTGGCCCGCATGTCTCTCATGACTAAACGGAATGGGTTGCGCAGGACCATAACCTTGATACCACCTTGGCCCATAGGCAAAATGCAAACCCACAAGAATCAAAACGGTCAGACCGCCCAACCCAACAATTAGTTTCTTCATATTAGAGGACATCTGATCGCCGCTCATTGAATTAAGACTTCCTCCTAAGCACCAAAAACGGCTCACCAACAATGGCTGTCCGCCCAGCAAACAGAGTGTAGATTTTTATAAACATCCTGTGCAAGCTTCAAAGATCGGATTCTGATGAGGCCTAAAGTCAGGTGACATAAGATTAAGGTGAGTTCATTCTGGCTTTTGAAATTTCCTCGCGCAAATATTCGAAGTGTTCATCGCTCTCCATAAGCTTCTGAAAGTCTGGGTCGTCCTTAATCAAATCAAGAATTTCGGGATCCTCCTCAATTAACTTTTCAAGACTGGGATCTAAATCAATCAGCTGACGAATATCAAAGTTGTAGGGTGGCTCATTTTCATACTGCTCTTTGTCCTGATATTTTTGCTCAAAATATTCTCGCGCTTTTCGCTCGATCCAATCCGCCATGGGGCCAAGACCAGAGTAGCGATAGCCAAAGCTCGCCGCTCGCCCAGCTTTCGTAAAGCCCCAACGCACGCCTCCATGAATTTTGTCAAAACGATCCACCCAGGGATCCATGGACAAGGCTTGGGCCACACGCCAGCCCACTCGATGCCGCCATTTTCCAAACTCAGTTGACGGAATCTTAACGCCATTTTTCAAACGACTCTGCGTATAGCGTTCAGCGACGTATAACGAGGCGAACATGCCGCCCACGCCCAACATCACCGCATGAGAGGGCGAAAATTCCACGACGCCCAGGATTTTGTAGGCATCCTTAGCCATTGAAGCAAAAAGATACGAAGGCGTGGCAATCAAGGTACCGATTAATTCAAAGCGTCCGGCCGTGCGTCGAGCATCTTCCTTTCGACCCTCGCCTTCCATCCGAGCCTCCCAACCCAAAATGGCCTTATAATAATAATTTCGCCAGAAAACCGAGAATACAATTGCGGAAGCTTTGGCAACAAAGACTTCGCTCCAGCCGCTGAGACTTCCAATGCGGCCAAGACGATTCCAGTCTTCAGCAGTGGATTGAAATAGTGCTCGCCCCAAAGCAGAGGACCACCAAAGTTCTGCCGTGAAGAAGGTTGTTAATAGTGTTTTCCGAGCAAGGTCATCTACCGTGTTGAAAACAACATTAATTTTTTTGTCAGTGTCACGACTTTGGGCGGCATTGAACCAGTTGCTAATGAATTTACGGTAACCACCCGTGGCCGCACTATTAGCGTAGTTAACGGCGCCCCCGAAAATTGCCGGCCCCATCGGTTGGCTGCTCATCAAAATCAACTGCTGAACGCCGTTGGCAACAATCAACTTGGCGACCATGGACTCGACTTCGCCTCGATGAGGTGTCTGATAGTTTTGAGCAAGAGGAAGCGTATCATAGAGTCGCTGAGCACCGTAAAGACCAGCCTCGATCGGCATCATCCATTGATCCATCGTCGAGTCTTTGTCCGCAAGATCGGGATAAACGGGTCGTGAAATGTTCTTTAGTGAAATCTCTTTTTCCGGAAAATATTCCGCTAGAAGCGATTCCACACGCTTCATTGCCTCGCCTCGACTTGGTATATCCCCATTACCTGGTCCAAAATGAGGTGTCCCAACAATAAAAAGCGCCGGCCTGTCAACGATAGCTCGGGCCTCTCCTTCGGCTAGAGCATCTTTAAAGTCCTTGGGGGTCTTAAATGTTTTTCCGGTCTTTCGATCCACATATATTAGTCGAGGTTCCAACTTTAGACCGTTAAAACTCTTTCGGAGACTTTCCTCATCCAAATCGGAAATTCTTACGCCCATCGTTGAGTCAAAGAGTGAGCTTAAATAGAGGCCGCAATTTACTCGGCTGGGATTTGCATCCCGAATTCGTACAAGTCCGCTGGTTTGAGCTGATAACTCACCGAGAAATAAAAATAATGAGATTAAACAAATAATTAAAAATGAAAAACTTAGCCTCAACCCCGCCCCCCATAACTTTGCCCCCGAAGATTTTTTTAATTTGCCAAAAAATTTACGCAGCGCGCAATAGAAACTTATAAAAGTGCTATGGAGTATGATTAGACATCTTTAAGTAGATAGCGCGACGCGTTATCTACTTTGGGAATAGGCCATCAAAACTAAAGCGATCGAAAATAAAGCCAAGCTCGCCCAGAAATATTTTGAGGGTTTTTGTCTTTTCCAAATCAATTCGAAACCCGAAGTAAAAAGTGGTCCAGCCGCCACGATCGTCGCGATATTTCCTAGATGTCCTTTATCAATCGCTTCCAGATAAAGCCATAGTGAAAGGAACGTCCCCAACACACTCGCAAGGATGGCCGAAAATTTTGATTTAAAACTCATCCGGCGGAATCGCTTTCCAAAATGAAAACGATGAAACCGAGACAGAATTAAGAAGCCGGCCGCGGCGCCCAAGCAGCGGTAGAAATTCGCCTCCAAAACCCCAAGAGCAGGATTGGAATCAAAGGCTGCTCGCGTAATGACAACACTTAGACAATCTATCAAAACTCCTAGGAATCCAAATGTAAGTCCCCAAAATTCCCAGTGACCGTGCAATCGAAATTTTTCGAAGCTGATCGTGAAAACACAGACTAAAATAAGTACCGCCGCCAAGATATCAGCCCGACCCATCGCTTGGGCAAAAAACAAATAAGCAAAAATCGCCATAAAGAAGGGCTGAAAGCCGAAGATCATCAAGGTTCGTCCAGCCCCTAGTCGCGCAAAGGCATTGAGCAAAAAGAAGTCGCCGATATTCAAGCCAATGAAACCACCCAAAAATAAATAAAGGAAAATATTGAGCTGGGGAAATTCTGTCAGCTGTCCCGCCAGTAAGCCCGCAACTGCAAAGGCCATTAACGCAACAGTCGCCTTAAAAGCATTCATCCAAACCACTGAAGTTTTTTCCGAAAAAATACTAAAGCTCAGACTCGCCACCGAAAAAACCATCATGGACATGAATGCCGCGAGAAGGCTTGAGTCGATCATTCTAAAGTCTTTGCTTCATCCAAGTAATAAGCTGCTGTTCAAGGTCGGGAACTTCATTCTTTAGGTCGAAGGAATGGGGCTTGCTGAGAATTTTTAATTCAAGATTAATTCCAAGCTCCTTGAGTCTGTCGTAAGATTTTTTTGCCTTCTCAAGACTCAGAATCTCATCACGCATACCGTGAGTTGCAAGAAATCTCTGCTTCTTCGCATACATTCCAAACTGATCCGGATAATCTTCAACCCGAACGCAAAAGCCCGAAACACAAATAATTCCACCAAGCTTATGCGGACTTCTCAAGCCCGTATCGATTCCCATCACGCCACCTTGAGAAAATCCCAGCCAATATATTCGATCTGCCGAATAACCCGCGGCGACGAGTTCGTTAATAAAATGTCGAATTTTCTCCCGACTCTCCTTAAGTCCCTTATGATCCGGCATGAGATACCATGAAAATCCAGGTTCCTTCATCTCTGGAACATCGTCTGGGATAGGCGCTTCCAACAAAATATAATCGAGAGATTCAATCTTAAAGCGCTTGGCCAGCCAGCCCATCAATTTCATACGACCGCCACGCCCGTGAACAAGCAACAGAACTGACTTAGGTCTGAGTTTGGATGTTTGAGCTTCGGAAAAGGGAATAAGCGAATATTTTAAACCTACGTCTGAAAGGCTCATTTATCGTTGACCCACCTCTTCTAGTATACTTGATTTAAAAGTTGTAGACACTTAAAAGCTAGTAAAGCCAATAGTCGAGGGACACCAAAAAATGCTTTCACCCACAGATCAATATCGCGAAAAGAATATAGAAATATCCACAGGACATAATCCTGATCTCAATGCCGTGCCACTGCCTAACTACAGCCCTCAAGAACATGAAACTTGGGCCATGATGTTTGCTCAGCAAAAAAAAGTTTTGTCCAAAATGGCCTCGCGCGAATTCTTGGAAGCTCTCGATATTATTCAACTTCCCGAAGACCGAATTCCGACACTTAAGGAAGTGAGCGCTAATTTACAAAAGGCGACGGGCTGGAAAATAACCCGCGTATCTGGATTGGTTCCGGAAAAAGAATTCTTCGAGTGTTTATCGCAAAAACTTTTTCCCTGTACGGATTTTATTCGCGGGCGCGATGAACTGGAGTATACACCTTCGCCAGATATGTTTCATGATCTCTTTGGACATTGCCCCTTGATTACAAATTCATATTTTTCGGATTTTTATGAATACTTTGGAAAAGCAGCCTTGAATGCTAACCCCCAGCAGCTTACTGCGCTTCAAAGAATTTATTGGTTCACTGTTGAATTTGGATTGATTCAAAATCCCGAAGGCATACGAATCTATGGTTCTGGAATTTTATCGTCGGTTGGTGAAGTTCCTTATTCTTTGGGCCCGCAGGTAAAACGCCATCCCTTCAATTATGAAATGGTCGTGAATCAATACTACGAAATCTTCCATATGCAGGAAGATCTATTTGTAATCGATTCCTTTGAGTGGCTATTAGATAGCTTCAAAGAATGGGTAAAAACTCAGAAGCTGATGCCTTAGAAAGTTTATTTTAACTTTTTGGAGAGCCTGTCGATAACCTCAGCCTCATCCTTTGAGACCATTTTGAATCCAAATCCAAACAAGCCCCCGGTTGCCTCGGCAACTTTCTGGCTGGCCTTGAGAACCCACTCTTTGGCTTCGGGATGATTAGATTTACTATGCGCGACGATTGGTCCAATCAGAGATTTGGCCAGTTCATATTGATTGTCGCTGGGCTGGCAATTTAGCCATTTTTCAACCAGACCGTAAGCTTTCGAAGTCGAATCGATCCCCCTTTCCCGAGCAAATGACAAAATTTGAGTCCGCTCTTCGCCTTGCATTTTCCCATCCGCCCACGCCACCTCAACCAGAGGCACCATATACAGCGCCCGCGACGAATCAGAATCGAAACCCGCTTCTGCAAGCTTCGCAACAAGTTCCTTGTCATCAATTCCTGAGGATTCCAGACCCAAGCGAGCCTTAAGCTTTTCAGCGGCTTCTTGGTTTTGCTTACGAAAATACTCCTCTTCTTGGGCCTTTCGTCGATCGTCCAAGGGGTTTGTTGGATGTTCAGATGGCATTACAAATCTCCTCTAATTTAAATAGAAGCAAACCTTCTCTTAAACCAGAGAATTGATCGAGGCAAGTGGATGGAAACTGAATACGCATGGGAAGAATTATCAGACCAGGACCTCCTAAAACTGCGGATTCGCGACCTCAAGCTGCGACTTGAAAATAGCGATATTTACCCCCTAATTCAGACCGTGGAGAAGGAGCTGAGAGACAAAGGCCTTAGTATTCAGACCCGGCTATACATTGGAGACGAGTGGTTTTCCCCTGAGGACACGGTAGCAATTTCGATTCCATTCTTTTTGACACACCCTCGCCTCCGGCAACTGGAACGAAAGATGATGTATGACTGCGAGGGTGAGAAGGAAGCCGATTTTTTAAAATTATTGCGGCATGAATTTGGCCATGTTTTTGACCACGCCTTCAAAGTTTCGCGGCGAAAGAAATGGAAAAAAGTCTTTGGGGACAATACCAAGGATTATCAGCCCGAAGCTTACCGAGCGCGCCCTTATAGTCGAAATTTTGTTCACAATATTTCGGATCAGTATGCTCAAGCCCATCCGGACGAAGATTTTGCCGAAAGCTTTGCGGTTTGGCTCGACCCCAAATCAAACTGGCGAGTTTTTTATAAAAATTGGCCAGCACTTAAAAAAGTGCAGTATGTAGAGTCTCTATCCAGGGAATTTTCGGAAAAAAAAGTGCTCCCCGCCAAAGGTCGGATGATCGCCGATGCAAAATCCTTAAGTACGAGCCTGGAACATTACTACAAGCGAAAGAAAAAATATCTCAAAACCGATTTACCCGACTTCTACAACGCTGATTTAAAAAAAATATTTTTGCTCCCGGAAGACGGTCGAAAGAAATCAAAATTAGCCTCTAGTTATTTGCGCCGCCAAAGAAAATTCTTAGTGACTATTCTAGCACCCTGGACAAAAGAGAGAAAAATTATCATCAATCAAATTCTCAATAAGTTAATCTTTCGATCAAGAGAGTCCAAGCTCTTGCTCCCGGAAGATGAGGCTCAGATGCAGTCCGCACTCATCGCTTACCTGGCTAGCCTTTTAACGCGCTACCGCATGACGGGGCGCTGGAATCCTAAGCTGTAGGATCGAATGTAAATTGAAATTCCTCGTGTTCGAAATTTGTTTTTGAGACAATAGGAAAGGACGCAAGACTTTTAACACCATGAGTAAAAAAATCGTTATACTTTTTGATCTACTTGAAGCACCCCCACCCGATCAAAATTATCGTGATTACGAAAAAGATAGCGTTTGGGATAACGAAGTCTCAGTTAAGCGTGCCCTTCAACGATTGGGGCACGAAGTTGTGTTGATTGGAGTCTTTAACGACATCACTCGGCTCATCACCGAGCTCAATGAAATTAAACCTGATCTTATCTTTAATATGGTGGAGAGTTTCAACAACAATCGAAATCTAGAACCTCAAGTTGTTGGTGTATTTGAACTTCTTGGGATCCCTTTTACAGGCACACGCTCATTGGGTTTAGGAATTTGCAAAGACAAGGCTCTAAGCAAAAAAATACTTTCGCACCATCGCATTCGCATTCCACGCTGGGTGGTATCACATCGATCGCGCCCCTTGCGTAAAATTCACGACATTAAATTTCCGGCTTTTGTTAAGGCTAGTCATACAGAGGGTAGTGAAGGTATTTCGAAGGAGTCCTTTGTCGAGTCCGAATCGGACGCCATTGCTCGCGCCGCTTTTCTTCATGAAAAATACGAAAGCAATGTGATCATCGAAGAATTTATCGAAGGCCGCGAATTATATATGAGTGTTCTTGGCGATAAACGCTTGCAATGTTTTCCCATGCGAGAAATTGTGTTTCAGAACTTTCCGGAAGATGAACCTAAGTTTGCAACCTACAAATCCAAATGGGATGAAAAGTATCGAAAAAAATGGGGCATTCGGAATGAATTTGCCCGAAATCTAGAAAAAGATGTCATCAAACGGGCCGAAAATATGTGCAAGAAAGCCTTTGCCGTCCTTCATTTGCACGCCTATGCGCGTTTTGATTTAAGGCTCAATGAGCAGGGGGAGCTCTATATGCTAGAAGCCAATCCGAACCCTTCTATTACTGATTATGATGACTTTGCGGCCTCCGGCCGCAAGGCTGACATAGAATACGATGAGCTGATTGCAAAATTGATCGATTTGGCCTACTAAGACCACCTTCATATGAGTTCCAGCGGGTTTTCAGGAGTTTTTAAAACCTCAATATTCTTATTTTATTTGATCGTTGGGATAAATCTTAGGGCTCAAAGCGAAGTTGCGGCCTCAGTAAGCACTTATCAGGAAATCAAAAATTGGATGGAAGTGCGGGCCCCTGAAATAGCGCTGATAAAAACTCAAGGAATTCCGGCAATACAAAGACTTCGTGAGCATTATTTAAGGCGATTGAATCTAATGTTGGACGACCTTATTGAGCGGGAAGTCAAAGTACCTAGTCCGATTGTTATAAATTTGGATTTTCAAGATACACTTTTTGAAATTCTACTTCATGCGATCCAAAGCGAGGAATCAACATTTGGGATTTATAGAGATCCATTTTATCGGGGGCATTTGGGTTTGATATTTTCGGAGGCAGCGCGACGCTCCGGCGATCTTTCGGCCACAGCTGCAAAGGCGCGAGTTCAAACAGCCTTTAACTACGTGCTTGCAAGTATTGTCTCTGGGAGAAGAATCGATAGTCTTTCTCTACCCGATGACATCGAAGTCGAACTAAGAAAAAGATCAATACTTCCGAGCGAGGCTCCAGAGCTTTGGCAATACGGCCTACTGCTGCCTGAGGATCAAATTCCAGAGACCGCCGATCCTCGGTATTTGGAAAAAGGCCTTAAAAAACTATTTGAAGAAGGACGCTTAGAGTTAGCCGATCTAGTGGCTCGACTTCTTGGCAAAATCGATCAAGATTCGCTTCGAACTTTTTCGAAACAGACCGATGCAGAGAAAATTCGAATCATCATTATGTTTATTAACAGCCATCCGCAGCGATCGGGAGCCTTCTTTAAATTGGTTTATCCCAAGGAAGGACAGCCTCCAGTACATCAATCTGAAATCAGCCTTCTTTTTAAACGACTTCAAAATATTTTCTTCGAAACTCTTGATGCTTGTCTTCCAAGTAATCGACGTCTTCTCCTTGAAAAAGTAGAAATTACGGCGCGGTCCACTCGAAAGTCAGACAGTGTCGAAACTACCATCGTGAGTGTGGCTTACTTCAAGAGCTGGATCGAATCTTACTTGGGCGATCACTTGCAATTAGACGAATCGCAACGAGAGGATTTGATTGAACTTGCCAATGAATCACTTAAGTTTCTTCATCGCGGAGCCAGAATAATCGGAGGCAAAAATTATTTCTCTGGTGCCCCTGAATTCTACCAAATTACTAGTGTTTTTTACCAATTACTCGTTGAACATTGGGATCAAGATGAGCGCCGAGCTGGATTGCTAGAAAAGGTCCTCGCTCGAGCAAAATTTCCACCTCATGCGACCAGTGCTAAGAAACGGGAAATCGCTATTGAAACTCTTTCCGTTTTATACCCTTTCTACTTACTGGGGGCGTGTTCCAGCGAAGTTGAAGCGGTACTCGGTCGCCCCGAAATATCCGATATGATGCTCGATTTCCTACATGCAAATCGAGGTCTGTTTTGGAGTGGAGATCAATTTGGAGGTATGCTTTTGAATGCCAGCGTTTTATTGGGGCAAGATAGCTACAACGAAAAATTGGCCAAGAAACTTGACCCCAAAAAAGAGGATGCCTTTTGGTTTTATACTCTTCTTCTCGATAGCGACTGGACTGATGATGAACTAATCGTTGCGGCTATTGTTGAAAATTCAGACTGGGAACTTACACCCCAAGCTGTCCGTAACGATCGATCCCTAAAGACTGAATTAGCCGCATTAAGTCTTCAAAACTCCGGCTTGACGTCTCGAGAATTTGCCAAAAGACACCGTAAGTTTAGGGGTATCAATTTAAAACCAGCCTTTTGGCGCGGGCTTCACACGATGACAGCCCGGATTCTTCGAGACACTTATCTTGAAAGCATCGAGTCTGAAGAACCTTCGGAAGCGGCCATCGATGCTTGGAGACAAAAACGCGCCGATCAAGTGGCCAATTTATTGGAACAGAGTTTTAGAAGTTTACCAGACTTTCGCTATGAATTTTCAATCCCACAGTCGATTGTCGAAGCTATTCGTAAGAGTATCTGGGAAGGATCCATGGACGTCGAACGAGCTCTAATCCCCGACCATCCCACTCATGACTTCACGATTTATTGTATTAGAGAACATCTCAGAATGCTAAATACCAGAAAGGCGCAAGCCATAGGTCCCTATTGGGATGGCGTATTCGCTAAGCTCCGAAACCTCGGCCCCGGTATAGCGCGCGATGCCAACCGTATGAAAGTTTCCATGACGCCCACAAATCCAAAGGTCTGTCGGCAACTAATGCTTGAGCTCACGCTACCCGCTCCTCGCCTACCCTAAATCCCTCAGGGCTTTTCCTTGATCTCTTCGTAAATACTGGTGAAATGGCCTTATTATGCCCGCAAAAATTAAGACTTCATCGGATGCCGATTATCGATTTGCTTTGCGCCACTCTGGGGCCCATATCATGGCTCAAGCCGTGCTTCGCCACTACCCTCAGGCCAAACTCACCGTTGGTCCCGTGACCGATGAAGGCTTCTTCTATGATATTGATATGGGTGAAGTAACCATCGGTCCGGACGAACTAAAAAAAATCGAAGACGAGATGCGGAAAATTTCGAAAGAAAATTTGCCGGTCGAATATTTAGAAATGCCTCGTGAGGAGGCCAAGCTTTATGTCAAAAAACTCGGACAGACTTACAAGGTCGAACTAATCAATCAAATTCCTGAAGGTGAACCGATTTCATTTTATCGTCAGGGGGAATTTACAGATCTATGTGAAGGACCTCATATCGCACGAACGGGGGAATTGAAGTTTTTTAAACTTCTCAATGTTTCGGGTGCCTATTGGAAGGGAGATCAAAACAACGCTCAACTTCAAAGGATCTACGGAACGGCTTTCGAAAAGAAGGAACAGCTTCAAGAATATTTAAAGATGATTGAAGAAGCTAAGAAGAGAGATCATCGGGAGCTTGGCAAAAAACTTGATTTATTTTCTTTTCATCCCTGGTCGCCCGGCATTCCTTTCATGCACCCTAAGGGCACCATTGTATATAACGAGATGCAAGATTATATTCGTGAACTCTATCGTGAGTATGACTACCGAGAAGTGATCACGCCTATGATTTACGACGAGGCTCTCTTCCAACAAAGTGGTCATTTGCAGGGCTTCAGTGAATTTATGTTTAAGATGCCCGATGCCGACGAGCATATCAGTTGTTTAAAGCCAATGAATTGTCCCGGGCATTGTCTTTATTACCGCGGCCAATTGTTTAGTTATCGCGATCTTCCGCTGCGTATTGCCGAGTTTAGCAAACTTCATCGCAACGAAAAAAGTGGTGCTTTGCATGGCATCACTCGCGTTCGCGCCATGTCTCAAGATGATGCACATATTTTTTGCACAGAAGATCAAATCGAAGCTGAAACCGCTTCGTTTTTTGATTTTGTTGAACGTGTCTACCGCACGTTTGGATTTGAAAAGTATGATGTGAAACTTGCCTTGCGTCCCGAGAAGCGTGTGGGTCGTGAAGAGCTTTGGGATCTTGCCGAATCGACATTGCAAAAGATGTTAGAGCAACGGAAAGTTCCTTTTGAATTGGCTCCGGGAGAAGGAGCTTTTTACGGACCGAAATATGAATTCCATATCAAAGACGCGATTGGTAGGTCTTGGCAACTTGCCACCCTACAGCTTGATTTTGCTTTGCCCGAAAGATTTGAGCTTGAGTATGTTGGCGCCGACAGCCACAGGCACCGCCCCGTGATGATTCACCGGGCAATTTTTGGCTCGTTAGAAAGATTTTACGGAGTCTACTTAGAGCACTGCGAAGGTTATTTTCCAACTTGGTTAGCACCCATTCAGTTATATTTGGTTCCAGTTCGAGAAGATCATTTTAAATTTGTCGAAGAAGTAGCTGAATCTTTAAATCGTGAGCTTGGCTTGCGCGTCTACGCCGATACGGAAGAAGGCAATATGGGTGGCAAAGTTCGCAAAGCTAATGTGGCCCGCGTTCCTTATGTCGCCGTCGTTGGCGACAAAGAAATCGAAACTAAATCTCTAGCAATTAAATCCCCAAAGAATGGGGACTTTGGGGTCAAAACTCTTGCTGAAGTTCGAGAGAAACTACTCAAAGAAGTTCAGATCCGAAGCTTGGAATCACTTTTTTTGAGCAACTAATTGGTAGCCCGTAAACGCTTAACAAACTATTTTTAGCCAGAAAACCTAGCCGCTTACACTCGCCGATTTTTTTTAGCTATTGATCGAAGAATTTTTATGCGCATAAACTTCGCTCTTGGGGGTTTTATGCTGAAGGTGAAATTTAATTTAGTTTTTGTAGTTTTCTTTGTTGTCATCGTTTCGACATTCAATGTGCGAGCAGGTGCGGATCCACTTTGGTGGGTCGAATCAGATGCTCATGGAACGATTCCACCCGAAATCATTCGTAACCCCAATTTTACCGAGCCCTCGCCAAGCGGTCGTTCCGCAACTCCAGATTCCATTTTTCCATCGGAGGAATGCTTAAATTTCGATTTTCAAGGCGTGGAGTTTCTTGATAACCCAGCTTCCCAACATGGATATGGCAGTGTTGCTTACCCCTATGAAATAAGCCGGTATGAAGTTACCAACTGTCAATACGCTTATTTTTTAAATGAAGTGGCGGCCTATGCGGACCCCCATCTCCTTTATGACGATCGAATGGGCACTTGGAACCAGAGTGGGATCCTGAAAATCACCGATTCGGGCGTCAGTATTTATCTTGTGATGAAAGATATGATGAACAAACCAGTTAATTATGTGTCTTGGTTAAGTGCCGCACGATTTGTTAACTGGCTCCAGAATAGACAAAGCCATTTGGGTGCCGACACCGAACACGGCACCTATGATCTTACTCAACACTTTTCTTATAAAAATGCAATTCGAAGCGATACCGCCACTTTTGCGATTCCCTCTGCTGATGAGTGGTATAAGGCCGCCTATTATGACCCCTCGCATTGGGATGAAGACTCATACTGGCGCTATGCGACTCGTAGCAACTTCCAACCTGAGTTTGGGCCAGCGAGCGTAAACGGCCACTTTTTAAATCCTGGCGAATTTAAGGCCAACTACAACTCCAGCTCCAATTGGCGGGGAACTTTGAAGGGCAACGTTTTGAGTGTTGGAAGTACAGGCGAAGCAAGTGCTTCGTATTTTGGTACCCAGGATATGAATGGAAATGTCTCGGAGTGGACAGAAGAATTAATTTGTATGGATCAACGTTGTGGGCGATTTTTTATTGGAGGTGATGCCAACAGCAATTATGCCCCCGACGGCTCACGATATGTACCTGGACTCTTACTTAAATATACGGCCCTTAACAC
>Ga0210050_1003151_pt1 | contig 14910 bp, 14 predicted proteins | sample CryGey132114_all_FD_185463 | JGI IMG/M metagenome (GOLD analysis project Ga0210050, IMG submission 185463) | Groundwater microbial communities from aquifer - Crystal Geyser CG22_combo_CG10-13_8/21/14_all (SPAdes) (version 2) | ecosystem: Environmental > Aquatic > Deep subsurface > Groundwater ...
CACCTAAGTTGTCTAGATCATATTGAGGGATTTTCATAGTAACACCTTGTCTTCTATATAAGGTCCATTCTTAAACTCATAAAATAAAGTGTCTTCTAAAACCTCTATTTCGTACCCACCGTCAACCATAAACAAGCACTGTCCCGAAGACACCTCATATGATCCAACATCAGAACCATCTCTATCGCAGACTTTTATCAACAATTTTCCCTTATTAACCACAATTGCTTCTTGTAGATTCTCTATTTTTCGTTCGTTTTTCTCATGTGTATGTTTATCAAAAACATGACCTTTTTTTCTTTTCATCATTATTAATTGCAAAGAAAACATTGGATTCGTTACGGGAAATGTTCCATCTTCTAACAACTCTGAATTGTCTACAAATAGCGCTATTAATTTATCATTCTTTTTGATTTCTTTTATCATAGATTATTTAAATCATACTCAACCATAGAGTATACTATTTCTTTAAATTTCTTTTTTGGTTTCCACCCTAATTCTTTTTGAGTCTTACTAGAATCTCCAAGTAATACAGGTACCTCATTAGGTCTAGTGTATTTCTTATCAAAAGTTACATAGTCTTTCCAGTTTAAGTTTACATAAAGAAAAGCTTCCTCAACAAACTCCTGTATCGTATGAGTTTCTTCTGTTGACACCACATAAACACCAGGCTCAGGCTGCTGCATTATTAAATATATAGCCTCTACAAAATCTGGGGCCCAACCCCAATCTCTTTTTGCTTCTAAATTACCGAGAACCAGACTCTTCTGTTTACCTTTTTTTATTCTTGCAACGGCCATGGTAATCTTTTTAGTTACAAAATTCTCACCACGACGAGGACTTTCATGATTGAAAAGAATACCTGTTGTTGCAAACAAACCATATCCATTTCTATACTGTTGAGTCAAATGATATGATGCTAATTTTGAAACACCATATGGACTTTGGGGAATCATTGGCGTATTTTCATTAAACGGTGGTTCAACACCAGGAGCGCCAAACATCTCAGAGCTCGAAGCTTGATAAAACTTTGTATTTGGAGAAAATCTTCTAATCGCCTCAAGCACATTCAATACGCCGATTGTGTTGGTTTCTAAAGTATACTGAGGAACATCAAATGATATTCGCACATGAGACATTGCACCCAAATTATAAAATTCATCTGGTCCTATTTCACTGATTAGATGTACAATAGATGAATTATCTGTTAAATCTCCATAATGTGTAAAAAAGTTGGGATTTTCATACAAATGCTCTATCCTGCTTGTATTTTTTGAAGAAGATCTTCTTTCTATACCATGAACTTCATAATCCTTAGAAAGAAGTAGTTCGGCTAAATATGACCCATCCTGACCTGTTATTCCTGTAATAATAGCTTTTTTCATTATCATTATTTTATATGTGTAATATTATGCAATGTTAACATATTTTCTTAATAAGAAAACTAAAAATCACAATGCTTGATTAGTATGTTTATTGTGTTAAAGTACGTACCAGAAACGTATTTACTAAAATCTCAAATGGTAAAAAATGCCTCAACAAAATTATGATATTTCAAGCTTTAGGAACACTGGTGAAGACATCTTTGTAAGTCATCTTGTTTCTATAGTACGGCCAGAACTTGTTAATCTTGGAAATCACGTAGCGATTGATTCGTACCTTCACTGCTCAACAAGCCTTGAAACAAAAGACTACGTTCATATTTCTTCCCACGTAAGTATAATTGGCGGTAAAGGTGCCTTATTAAAAATGGGAAATTTTACCAACATTGCAGCGGGCGGAGTCATTATTTGTGGATCAGACAAATTTCTTGGACACGGCATTGTTTCGGCACCAAACCTTCCTGATGAATTTAGAGATGAGTTAGAAATTGATCCAGTTGTATTTGATGATTTTGTAAACCTTGGAGCAAACGTTACTATTCTTCCAGGAGTATATCTACCGCAAGGAGTAGTTATAGGCGCCTGCTCACTAGTAAGGAAAAAAGATAATCTAGAACCTTGGACTATTTATGGTGGCAACCCATTACGTAAAATAAAAAAACGAGACTCAACAAAAATGCTCGAGTACGCGAAAAAAATGGGTTATTAAAAATAACCAAATAAAAACAGTCAGTCAATATATTTTGTACTGACTGTTTTTTATTTTTTATGTTAATTTATAGAGATATAATTAATTGATTTTAATCAAAAAATATAATAAAACCTCATGTGCGGAATTGCAGGAATCATACATAAAAAAGAAAATACGGCTTCTGCTGAAAATGTAGAGCGCATGCTTAATACGCTCACGAAAAGAGGTCCTGATGATAGTGGGGTACATACATCCTCTCAGTGTACTTTAGGGCAAACTCGCCTTTCTATCATAGATCTCAACACAGGTCACCAACCTATTGTAGATGGAGATCTCAGTATTACTTTTAATGGTGAAATATATAACTTCAAAGAACTAAGGAGTGAGTTTGAATCGAAAGGGCATATATTCAAGACCAACTCTGATACCGAAGTAATACTCAAAGCATACAGAGAATATGGACAAGAGTGTCCTAAACACTTAGATGGAATGTTTTCCTTTGCTATATGGGATGATGCAAAAAAAGAGCTTTTTGTTGCAAGAGATCGCTTTGGTAAAAAGCCTCTTTTCTATACAGAAAAAGATAGTTACTTTGTTTTTGCATCAGAAATAAAAGCACTCTTCAAAAGCGGTATACTAGAAAAAGATTGTATCAACAAAGAAGCTCTTGATGACTATTTTCATTTTGGATATATACTGCCCGATAAAACAATATATCAAAATATTTACCCTCTACTTCCCGCCCATACGGGCACACTAATAGACGGTGTGTTTTCTACCACCCGCTACTGGGCGCTTGAGAAAAAAGAACTTGATATTTCTTATGAAGATGCAAAAAAGAAAGTGCGAGAATTACTAGAAAATGCAGTACAAAAAAGAATGCTTGCATCTGATGTAGAAGTGGGCGCCCTCCTATCAGGAGGAGTGGACTCCACCTATGTGAGCTACCTCGCACAAAAGCACCTTAATCATCCTCTAAAAACTTTTTCTGTGGGATATGATTGGCACAAAAATGAGCTTCCCTTTGCAGAGCAAGCATCAAAGATCATCGGTACCGACCACTACCCCCTCTCTGTAAGTGCGGATTTAAAAGAAGAGCTCAAAACTGTCATAAAGTATCTCGACGAGCCACATGGTGACACTTCCAACTTTCCCCAACATCTTATATCCAAACTCACCTCAGAGCATGTAAAAGTAGTACTGACTGGTGATGGTGCTGACGAACTTTTTATGGGTTATGGTTGGTACCAAATCACAAAATACATGCCACGATGGAGGCTAGACTGGAAAATACTCAACTCTTTCCAAGCCTACCAAAAAGCTATCTCTATCTTCAAAAAACGCATGAGAAAAAAGATCATAAAAGACTACACACCAAGTAACAGTGTGTACAAGAAAATATTTAAGAATCTACAAGATCCTTCTCACAAAATAAATATCTTTGACCTCTCTGTATATCTTCCCTCACAGCTACTCACCAAGATTGACCGTACCAGCATGATGCACGGACTTGAAGCGAGGGCTCCATTCCTTGATACCGATCTGGCAGAGTTTGTATACAACCTCCCCACTTCTTTTAAAATGGAAGGCACGAAGAACAAAATAATACTAAAAGACCTGCTCGCAGAGATATTTCCAAAAGAGTTTGTGTACAGAAAGAAGCAAGGATTTGGAGCACCTATAGACCAGTGGCTCGGAGAGGAAAAAATGAGAGAGTTTGTACATACCACCTTAGAGTCTGAAAATCTTATGTACTCATTTATAGATAAGACGAGTGTACTAAAAATACGCGACGGATTTTATGCTAAAAAAAGAAACCACTCATACAAGCTATGGCTGTTGCTCAGCTTGGCACTTTGGTTTGAGTATCATGAAGACACTATTCTATAATATGCTTAACTACATAAGACAAACATACTGGGCGTATAGAAACAAAATCACTAATAAATTGTGGGGGGTTGTTCATGTACCTGCAAAAGAAAGGACTGCTGGAAAAGTACTTATATCTTATATTACAGAACCATTCACTCTTGCTCCGTGGGAACATTTTTCTACACTTCATAGTAGCTACCAGGAATGTAGGATTATTGCGGAGTTATTTGCAAAACATGGATATGATGTTGATGGTATAAATTCTATAAATACGATATTCCAACCCCTAAAAAAATATAGGTATATTCTAGACATAGGAGCAAATATAGACAGACTTTCTGATCTTATGCCACACACAAAAAAAATATTTTATATTGTTGAATCACATAATAGTTTTCACAATAAAGCTGAACAGAAAAGAATAAAGGAGCTAGAATCAAGGCGTGGTATTACACTTGCACGAAGGAGAGTGACAAAAAGCCATGAAAGCCCAGAAAAAGCTGATTTTCTTGTGGGGCTTGGTAATACACAAACACATAACACTTATGCTCATATAGGAAAACCTATCTTTCCTATACCTATAAGCACAACAGTGACATTCCCCTCGCCCGAAAGTAAAAGCTTTGACAAGGTCCATACCACATTCTTATGGCTTGGTGGTGGTGGTATGATACACAAAGGTCTAGACCTGGTACTAGAAGTGTTCAAAAAAAAACCCGAATGGACACTACACATATGTGGCCCCGTAGAAGCAGAGGAGGATTTTGTAAACCTCTATAGAGAAGAGCTCTATGATACAGAAAACATACATTTACACGGACGCATCCATCCAGATGGGGGGCTTTTTAAAGAAATAGCAGACAGTTCTATAGCACTGATATACCCATCATCTTCAGAGGGGCAGGCCGGATCTGTAGTCACTGCCATGCACGCCGGGCTCATTCCTGTTATTAGCAAATATTCAGGTGTTGATACAGGCGATTTTGGACTTACTCTAAAAGAGTGTACGATGGAAGAAATAGAAGCTTCACTCTCTAAGATCTCAAACCTACCCACAGATACACTAAAAGAAATGTCTATTGGCGCATGGAAATATAGTAATACTCATCATACAAAAGAAAGTTTTAGTAGGGCTTTTGAAGAGTTTTTGACTAATGTGGTAAAAATATGAAACCATTAATATCAGTCATCATTCCTACCTACAATTCTGCGCAAACACTAGAGCGTGCTGTTCTCTCAATCCAAAAACAAACATATAAAAACTTACAAATTATAATAATTGACGATTTTAGTACGGACGATACCTTTGCAAAAGCACAAAATCTCACAAAAGAAGACAGCAGGATAAAGGTCTATAAATCTGACTTCAATGATCCGAGTCGGTATGATGACGGGCTAAAGCGCAATATCAATGCCGGATATTCTGCCCGCAATACAGGATTTAAATATGCAAAAGGAGAATATATCACATTCCAGGATGCGGATGATGTATCTTTACTTAATCGTATTGAAATTCAATATAATTTACTTATCAAACATAAAGCCATCCATGTATGCACTGACTGCCAAAAATTTGATGAAAAATTAGTTGGAACCTGTGCAAGGATAGAAGCAGAAGAATCATACATTGGACCAAAAGAGATTTACAACATGTCACAAAGGTCAAAAGGACTTATTGCGAAAGTATCGCCAACCCTCAATAGCAAGATCTCTTTCCGTATAAAAAGAATGCGTATTATAAATAAATTATTTTTTGGCTCTTTAGAAAATTATCCCGGAGCAGGAAATAGCCCCCTCTTTAAAAGAGAGGTGACAGAAAAGGTGCAATTTAGAGCATTAAAAGATAGAATATGGCCATCTTTTATGGGTAGAGGTGCAGATAGAGATTTTAATTTTCAAGTCGCAGAAACATTTAAAAATAGTTATTTCTTTCCCATTACAACATATTTATGGAAAACAAAACATTAAAGTTTAGTATAGTCACGCCAGTATACAATGGAGAAAAATACCTTAGAGAAACACTAGAAAGTATTTTTTCTCAAGAAGGTGATTTTGAAATAGAATCCATAATTGTAGATGGCGCTTCTACAGATTCTACTCTTTCAATAGCCCAAGAATATAAAGAAAAAATAAAAAGTGGTGCATACTCAATAAAATGCAACTCTATAGAAGTGAAAATAATATCAGAAAAAGATAATGGAATGTATGATGCAATTAATAAAGGTTTTGCGTTGGCAACAGGTGATGTATACGCTTGGATTAATTCTGATGATTATTATGAAGTAAATGCATTTCAAAAAATTACCAATGTTTTTAATACTTTTAATGATGTTTTTTGGATAAAAGGTATTACTTCCTTTAGTGAAAATGATACATACATAAAAGGAAAATGTTTTATATATAATCAAAAATGGTTACAAAAAGGATATTATGGAACAATCGCATACTTTGTACATCAAGATAGTGTATTTTGGAAAAAAGAACTTTGGGATAAAATAGGTTCAATACCAGTAAAATACAAATTCGCTGGAGATTATTGGTTGTGGATACAATTTGCAAAACATTCCAGGCTATTTTCCGTCAATACACCAATTAGTGTATTTAGAAAAAGATTTGGTCAATTAAGTTCTGATATGAAAGCATATAGAAAAGAGCAGGTAGATATTATAAAGATCAAAGGAGTACACACATTTATAGTAAAGATTTTTTTTATGTTATCAAAATTCATACCAAATACTATTGTAGATAATATATATAAAATTATTTTCCCCGAAAGAATGAAAACATATATAACCATAAAAAATATTACGCCAATAAAGACAGAGGCTTGTTCTTACTCAATTCATACATGAAAAATTTTCTGAAAAAAATAAATATACTGAAAATATTTGTTGTCTATATAAAAATAATGAGAAACAAGCGTAATATTTTTATAAAAACTCTACTATTTTGGGGCTTTCTTAAAGATTTTAATAATTATAAAAAATTATCAAAAAACAGTAACATACCCCTTAAAACATCAGATTTATATCCACGCATATTTGACAAAACTACAGACACAAAAATAGATCCGATATATTATCTACAAAGCCTCTGGTGTGCGAAAAAGATTTTTGAAAATAAACCCACAAACCATTACGATATCGGGTCACACTACTTAATGGTGGGAATAATTTCTCAATTTACCCCTACTACAATGATAGACATCAGACCGCTCTCTGTATCTGTACCAGAACTATCTTTTATGAAAGGAGATATTAAAAACCTTCCATTTGAAAATGAGAGTATCGATTCCTTATCCTCTATTTGCGTTATAGAACATATAGGACTTGGTAGATATGGCGATGAGCTAGATCAATTTGGCACAGAAAAGTCAGCAAATGAGCTCTCTCGTGTATTAGCATCAGGTGGAGACCTCTATATCTCAGTGCCGGTAGATTCTGTAAATAAAACATATTTCAATGCACACCGAGCATTTGCACGAGAGTATGTGTTAGAGCTTTTTAAAGATCTTAGTCTTGTCGAAGAAAAGTATATTTATGGAAATAGTCTCTATGACACATATGTTGTAGAAAAAGGCTTCGGGACAGGATTGTATCACTTTAAAAAAGTATGAAAAAAATAGTAATATTTCAAAATGGAGGCGGTGAGCTCGCAAATCAACTGTGGAATTATATGAGTATATATGCGTATTCTCGTGAAGTGGACGCAAAAATCAACAACCCATCTTTTTTTGAATATGGAAGTCATTTCAAGATCCACCAACCCCCCCTTGCCAACCTACTTTTATTCAAACCATTCAAAAACCATCACGGAAGACGTGGAGCACCACGGAGGAAAATCTGGCGTACTCTCTATAAAATATACATAGTCTATATCCGTATATTTAAAAAACACTCCACCATCTCCTCTATAAATAGAGACAATTCAGTCACATATTTACCCCCCTCATCAAACAATGTTGATATACCAAATAAAGATACAATATATTTTGAAGGCTGGCTTTTCAGAAATCCAAGTGGACTAAAGAAATATCGCCAAGAAATCCTTGACTATTTCAGGCCAAAAGAGAGTGTCCTCAAGAATTTAAATACTTTTCTCTCGCCCATCCAATCCTCCCATGTAGTCGGAGTACATATACGTCAAGGAGATTATAAGACATTTAAGAGCGGAAAATACTTTATAGACCAAAAGCGAGTAAGAGAGATAATAGATGAGTATCTTGTATTCTCTCATAACACATCAGAAAATACGCATTTCATCATCACCTCTGACGGACCAATAGACCAACGTATGTTCGATGGACTCCAATCCAGCGTGTCAGATATGGGGCCCGTCGAGGATCTCTTTCTATTATCAAAAACAGATCTTGTACTAGGATCTGACTCAAGCTTTGGAGATTTGGCAGCGTGGTATGGAGACATCCCACATATTGTTTTCCAAAAGGACTCTATAGACTGGGAATATTATCGCGACAAAAAAACCTTTTTCGAAAACAAATACTCTACCATGGTTCATTATTAGTTGTTTTTACGAGCAATAATATATAAGTGTGTTGCTACAGCATCTGATCCTGGGATTTTCATGAAGAAATAATCTAAATATTTAAGAGGACCGAGTATTAGCATGAATATGTGTGCCAAAAACGGTGCAAGTTTTCTTGAGCCAAAGGAGAATATTACTCCGAGCCAATAAGCCATAAACATGAGAAGAGTTGACCACGGGCCAGAGCGCACTCCAACTTCTATTACTTCAGCGCCCCTACACAAGTATTTAAGACCACTTATTGTCCACCTATTAAAATCATCGGGTGATGCATGGTATGGGTGCATAAATGGAGCGCTGACATAAATCAAACCTCCGGGCTTTACTATTCTTATCATTTCATCAATCACTTTTTGTGCATCAGGAACATGCTCGATAAGAGACTCAGAGACCGCGGCATCTATAGAACCATCTCTTATTGGAATAGCTGTGGCGTCTCCTACTATATCTACCTCCGGAAAATGATAGATATCTAGGTTGATAAACTTACTATGTAGTCTCTCAGGACCAGACCCCACATCCACAACCAAACTCCCCTTCTCTAAATCTTTGAGAATTTTCCTAGGACCATTCACAAGCATCATAACCGGACAAAACAGATGCCAAATACTATAATAAATTTTAGGAAACTGCTTTAGAAATGACTTAAGCCAGTTAATACCAGACTCATGTTTTTCTGTATACAAATTTAATGTATCGTTTTCTATCAATAAAGGTCTTCTCTCTTTATCTATTTTATACGACCCGCAGACACTGCAGAGTAGCTCATTTTGAGATAAACTCAAATCACCTTTACATGTAGGACATGCATATATGCCCGAAGTATCATGTGGCTTTCTTTTTTCCTCCTTCTTTAAATGAAGAAGTTTATGACTAAGTATTACAAAAATTGCCTTAAAACCATCCCTATACCTAATCTTCTTACCCTCTTCTATACTTCGTGGATTATGAGATATTGGAGCTTCTTTAAATACCATGCCTCTATGTGCGAGATCTAGTGTAAAAAGTATCTCCGAATCAAACTGCCCTCCCACAAAAAGATCTTTTTTATGTGAAGGGAAAAGTTTATAACAAGTCCATATATCTGTAAGACCTAGACCATACAGTACATTTGTCATTTTCGTAATAACCCATACACCTAAGCGGGATAAAATAAAACCCTCTCTTTTTTCATGATGTAGATTTCTGGACCCGAACACTACAGTTCTATGATCTTCATCTACAAGCTTTAGTAAAGAATTTATTTCACTTGGATCATATTCCAAATCTGCATCCTGAATTATGCAATAATCTCCTGTTGCAATCTTAAGACCATCTCTTACAGCACTTCCCTTTCCCCCATTAGAGCTTCTATAATAAACCACATGTTTATCTTGATATTTTTTTAATATATCCCTAGTACCATCTTTAGAAAAATCATCAACAAGGATTATCTCCTTTTCACAATCTATTTGAGCATTCTCAACTTGAGAGAGTAGTGTCTCGAGTGTTTTTTCTTCGTTATATACAGGTATTATTATTGATAGCTTCATTATCTTTGAAAAGTTTTTTATGTGATAAATATTCTCTTATTAGCATAATCCCGCTTAAGGCAAACATAAGTATAAAGATATTTACCGGTACTCTAAAGCGTGCATTAACCCCCAATCCATTTATCATAGTGGTCAATCCAAAATAGAATACCATGAAAAATGCCAAAAATAACTTGATATTCCAGCGTTTTTCTTTTGTATATTTATACAGACCTAGAAAAGCAAGCAAAGCTGTTATTATCCAGAAAATACGAGCAACAAATATGAGTATGCCTGGGCCCATTACTACTGGTAATATAGATATAATAAAGTCTTTTGGTGAGGAAAATAATACAAGTAGTGATGATTTTAGATGATATAGATCTACAGAAATACCTGCATGCTGAAGTACACCAAGAAGTCCGTCATGAGAAAAAAAAGTAAATATAGAAACCGAAGAAGCGACTATAATTTCTTTTGGATATTTTATAAGTTCTTCTAGAGCTCTATCTTTATACTCATCTGCATTGCCCGGATGAATATCAAAAGGATCAGAGCCTTCTTCTTTCAAAAAATGATCCAGCTCTGTGCCAAAGGTACTATCATTCCTTATAGCTCTCACTGTAGGGACAAGGTAAATATATAGATTAAATTCTGGCTGAGCAGAAATAGCCACAGCATCAAATGTCTTGTAATTTAAATAAAAGACTGGCGCCATAAAAGCACACCACACGAGCACAAATACCCCCATATCTAGAAAGAGCTTTTTTGATAAAGCTTTTCTAAAGTGAAATAAAAGTATTATAGGAATAATAAATGGGAAATATTGAATAGTAGGTTTTATAAGAGTGGCAAGAGCCATAAATAAACCTGCTAAGAAAATGTGTTTCCTTTCCTTTGTGTTGATATATTTAAATAAATACAAAATAAATAGAAAAAACAAAAATAAAAAGAATGTCTCTGTATAAAATATAACAGACAGTAGTGCAGTGAATGGCTCAAGAGCAAGTAGTAACGCTATACCATATGCATATTTTTCTATATCAAAAAAATGTTTGAGGATATAAAAAGCAATAACCGGTATGAAGCTACCTACAAAAATCTGAACCAGTATTGTGAACAAATATGACCCCCCTGAAACAAACAAAAGAAATGCAAGAATTAGTGGATATAGGGGTGGACGCAGAGGATTCGCCGTGAAAAGCGGTGAGCCTGGCTCCCATGCCAAACCATGACCATCTAATATACTTTGGCTCATTTCAAAATAACCATCATCTCCGTGTACAGCATCAGCCACACTCATATCTACGGCAACAATGTTAAACAGGAGCAAAATAATCCTCAAAACAAAAGCGGCCAAGAATATAGTTGCTTCAATTTTATGATTTTTTACAAAAGTATTTAACACTAGACCTGTTCAATATGTTTAATAATATTTTTTGCTCTTATACCCCATGTGTATTTCTGAACCTCATTATAAGATTTTTCTACTTTACTTAATACATCACCTATATTATTCAAGACAGTCTCAATAGCGTCAGCTAAAGAATTGGAATTGTCTGGTATAGCAAATGACACCATTGACCCATCAACTATCTCTCTAATAGAAGGAATATCTGAGGCTACTATCGGAACACCAGATGCCATGTACTCAAATAGCTTCATTGGTGATGTATAGTACTTTGATATCTTTTCCTTAGCTGTATTTGGCAATACTAATACATCTGCAGCCTTTTGCCAAAGTGGTATTTCAGTATGTTTTTTATGTCCAACAAAATGAACATTTTCATATTGAGCATATTTACCTTCCATATCATAGATATCTTTTTCTGTACCACCTACAAACAAAATGTGCGTGTCTTTAGGAATAAATGGTGCAACAGAGGCAAGAGTATCCACACCCTTCCATCCATAAAGGTGTCCTGTGTATAAAACTATTTTGTGATACTTTTCAATATCAAGCATTTTTCTTGCTTCTTCTTTTGAGACACTAATGTCAAAATCTTTTATCTCAACAGCATTTGGCTGGTGTAGGATTTTTTTATCTCTCATGAAGCCAAATTGCTTTCTAAGCTCCTCTATCTTCCAATTATTATGAATCAGAATCCATTTCATTCTTTTTAAGAAAATCCCAAACAGCCAAAGTTTACTCTCTGGAAAATCGTGCATTTCATAAAAAGTATTTTCTCTAAAGAAAGACAGCGCAAAAAGATTAGGTGGTTCATTTGAATATATAATATTTCCCCTATTACCATTTTTTAATATAAAAAAAGTTGAACTTATTACAAAAGAAATCTGACTTATCCAAAATGCCACTTTTTTGTTTATTGAGTTATCAAATAAATCAATAACATCAACGTACCGAACTTTGAAATTTTCCTTAACAGAATAATATTCAAAAGGGTTTGCCTCTACTAAACCTTTCCTTTTGGGAATTATAAGCTCTACATTAAAACCCTCTGAAGCAAAAGCTTCACAGCTCTTTGCTGCAAACAAAGATGCTGCCTTTTCACTTGGAAATCTACCGTGAAATATAATAAACATTTTTTTATTAATTTCTTTCATTTTTTTAATATAAAAAAGTGATGATATGAAGAATCAAATGGCACAAAGTCTTTTATGGTTGAAAAATATTTAGACAATATTTTACGAATCTTATTTATAGAATAACCTTTTTTACCTATCTCCCAATAATGCTCACCATTAAAATGATGTTCCTTATGGAATGGTATTTTTACTGAAAATTTAATTTCTTTTATAAAAGGTATTTTAATTAAAAGTTTTAACATAGGACCAAAGTGAGGAACACTCAAAATAACCCTATTTTTTGCCACTCTTTTCATTTCAGATAATGCTTTTTCAAAATTCTCAAAAGGAATATGCTCTAGCACTTCAAAAGCTACAACTGTATCGAAGCTACTGTCTTCTCTTGGTATTTCTAAAACACTACCAAGAATGTCTGGATTCAAATCATATGCTATATCCAGACTAGTATAGTTAATATTTGTATTTGTTTTTAAATAATTACCTAAAACACCATCCCCTACACCTATCTCTAAAACTGATTTTGGATTAGACTCAGTAGTCTCTTTAACTTGATAGTAATAACTATTCCATCGTTCAGGATAACCGTAAGCTTTAAAATCGTAATGTTTTTTATCTACTTGTTTTTCCATATATTATTTATTTAAATTTTCAAGAATATTTTTGATCAAAGAAGACATATTGAATTTTTCTTTCGCCATATCTACCATAAAAGATCTTACCACTAATACGTCTATCTTTTCTAAAAACTTAATTATTTTATTTGCCAAATCACCAGAGTCTTCATGTTGGAAAATAAGGTCACTGGCATATCCTCCAAAATATCCAGAAAAGGCTTTGTTACTAGTAAACGGTATTACACCTGAGGTCATTGCCTCTATAACAACTTTGTCTAGACCACCTGTTGGAAGTGGATTTATCATGATATCAGCATCACAATATTTTTCCCTTATAAGATAGTTGGGAACACTGCCTTCAAAATATATCTGAGTTTCCAAAGAATATTTTTTAATCAATCCCTTTACTTCTTCCAAATAAACAAAATCTGTTTTTGTTATTGGATCACCAACAAAAGAAAGTCGGAATGGCACATTCTCATCTTTAAGAATATTACAAGCTTCAATAATTTCTTTTATACCTTTTATTTCTGTTATTCTACCGACAACCAAAATTCTTAGTGGGTTCCCTATAGGACCCCTATTAATGCATTCTAAATTATTTATATCTATTCCATGTCCTAGTATTTTCAATTTATTAGTTTTTAAATTAAAGCTCTCTTTAGCTGCTGAAAAAACCACATCCACCAATTTAGTAGCAAAACGTAAAGACAAAGTCACTGACTTGTGTGTATACCAAAGAGATATTTTCTTCCCAATCATTCTCCAAAATATACCTCCAAGCACAACATAGACCTGATTCATATGAACAAACACTGAATCATATTCATTACGAAATTTAAATATGTACTTATAAAAACGGTATACATAATGTAGTCTTGAAACCCCCTCTTCTTTACCAAGAGAGTGCACCTCTACATTATTAGGAAGATCATACTCTCCTTTCTCCAAACAAATCACCGTAAGCTTATCTACATTCTTTGCAAATTCAAGAAGCCAGCGATGAAAAAACCCCAATATTGGATCATTCCTGTCTACTTTTTGTGTAACAATTAAAAGCTTCATTAAAATAACTTAGTCCAATCACCCACTATTTCTTTATAATATTTATCCTTACCGAGCACCTCTCCACCTATCTTAGTATATGCCCTTAGGCCCATAGCGCGAGCTCCATTCAAATCCTTGAGGAAGCTGTTTAAATACCCTGCAATACAGCCAGAATCGCCCGCAGGGCACACAAGAGCGTGTTGTGTATGAAGTAGTAGATTACCCTCTCCAGCTATACCTACATCAGTTGTAACGATTGGTTTTTTGTTCAAAGATGCCTCTATTAAAGTCATTCCATACCCTTCATAAAATGAAGTATTCAAGAACACATCAGCGCCTTTGTAGTAAGAATTTAAATCATTTTGCCAACCTTCGAAAATGACATTAGCTGATAGCTTATAGCTTTTAGCTTTTAGTTCGAGCGCTTCACGCTCGCTACCGTCTCCCACTATCACAAGACCAGTATTCGGATTGTGTCGAGACACCTCCTTAAAAGCCACAAGTGCTGTATCTATATCTTTCTCCTTCTCAAGCCTTGATGCTACTAATATAATTTTTTGAAACTGAGGATACTTAAGTTTTAAATCAAATGTTGGTGGTATATTTTCTATCATCTCTGCATCTATAAAAATCGGTAAAACCTTAGGCGTAGCTTTTAGCTTATAGCTTATAGCTTTTAGAGAGTTTGCGATTCTCTGACT
>Ga0210050_1003168_pt1 | contig 14862 bp, 12 predicted proteins | sample CryGey132114_all_FD_185463 | JGI IMG/M metagenome (GOLD analysis project Ga0210050, IMG submission 185463) | Groundwater microbial communities from aquifer - Crystal Geyser CG22_combo_CG10-13_8/21/14_all (SPAdes) (version 2) | ecosystem: Environmental > Aquatic > Deep subsurface > Groundwater ...
ATATATGGACAATCCGCAGGTACCATCCTAAAAGCAATATGATAGCTCATGGATGTTCCTCAGAGACTCAACGGGTGTCGGTATTGAAGTACTCTAGTCAAGTACTAATGATTTGCTTAAGATATAGTCCGGCTAAATAGGAAACTATTTAGATATACAGTTCGACGGAGATTTGATTTATCTGGTCTCAGTATGCTAAAAGTGCATGCTAGTTGTATATAAATTTGAAAACAATAATATATAATATATGATTTTAATATGGGAAATACAGGTTCAGCAAAATATTGGTTCTTTATTCTTAAAAATCCAATAATATTAACAAATATTAAACCATTTAGATGTGTTATCGCTCTTAAAACAGAAAAAATTAAACAGTGTAATGATTGTAATCAGTATATGCCTATAAGTCAATTTAGAAACCTTAAAACCGGTGTATATGGTGTAGGACAGAAATGTAAAATATGTTGGTCTGCTTGGTATAAACAACGTTTAACCGATGACGAATATAAAAAGAAGTTAGTAACCCAACGCGCTAACAACCATATTAAAAATAGGGACAAATATAATAAACGCCATCAAATACATTTTCAAAAAAATAAAAAATATATTTATAAAAGGCGTAAAAGGTATTATACTAATAACCCTGACAAAGCATATGCTGAATTACACAGACAACATATAAGAAATACATTAAAATGTGGTAAAAATGCACTTATTTATTTAGGCTGCGATGCTAAATTTTTACAAAAATGGTTTGAATTTCATTTTAGTATAAACACTAATTTGTCTATCGAAAATCATGGTATTGAATGGCATATTGATCACGTTATACCTATTAATAAATGGGATTTAACGAGAGAAGATCATAGACAATTATGTTTTAATTGGAAAAATTTAATGCCCTTAGAATGTTGTAAAAATATATCTAAACATGATAATATAGACATGAACCAAATTAGAGAACAAAACAAAAGATTACAAATGTTTTCAAATATCACTGGAGAAATATATGAAAAACTTTCTCTAGATCTATTATATACAGCGAAACCCACTATTGCGGGAAGTTCCTAAAGCTCTAACTACTACCTAGATTATGGAAACATATTCTACGAACCAGGGTAATGACCTAGGTTAAAGTAAAAACGTTAGAGATAGTAGTCAACACTGTTGACCAATAGACTTTTTAAGTCTATATAAAATGGATAATCCGCAGGTACCACCCTAAAAGCGAATAACAGTAGCTAATAAATGTTAGCACTAAGAATTTTTAATTCTATATGATAGCTCATGGATGTTCCTCAGAGACTTAACGGGGGTTGGCAATGAAGTATTCTAATCAAATACTGATGAGTTGCTTAAGATATAGTCCGGCTAAATAGGAAACTATTTAGATTTCATGCAGATGAACGCTATTGTAGCACAGAATATAATGGCGAGAACGGAAATTTCGATGATTAGTAAAGTAGCGAGGTGGTTTTTATCACCTCAAGATCAAGCACCTATGGCGGGTGCGTTTCAAGACGGTCTTATCGGTATTGCAGAATTAACCAAAGACGGTCTAACATTTAATAAATGGCACGCGATGAATTTATTCGCTGACATTACAACAAGAGGTCTGGATTACGATTTTAAAGATAAAACGTATGATAATCGATCTCTAGTTTCCAGGTTGCTTCCAGAAATTAATCTTATTGGAAGACAGCCTAATATATATAAACCGCAGTATGCGACACTGCTTAAATATAACCCTAACGATATTGAAGTTAATATTAAACGTGGTAAACTTTTAAGTGGTGTATTAGATTCCGCGACCAGTGGTCAAGGAAAAGCAGGCAGTATATTTCATTTTATTGCTAAGGAATACGGAAATGACCAAGCACTAGAAACGATTTATAATTTTCAACAAATTGTACATAGATTCTTTCTACAGCATGGCTTTACGACAGGTGTTAATGATATTAATATCTCAGACGAAGCTATGAAAGAGATAAAACGCAGAATCGCGGGTATGATTTTAGAATCCCGTAAAATTACACAACGTCTAGATACTGGTAAATTAATAGCGCCGCTAGGCACGACGTTGTATGACTTTTACGAAAACGAGCAACTTAACGCTTTGGCAACGGGAGACGAATTTATTAATCCTATTTTTGCCGATATAGATCTTAATAATAATGGTATGGCTCGATTAATTCTATCTGGTAGCAAGGGTAAAGAACTTAATTTCATAGCTATCAATGGAGCTATTGGTGTTCAAAATATCAACGGTAAACGATTTCCAGCACAGGCTGGTTGGGGTCGAACATCACCCTATTTTGTCAGATACGACACGGATCCTTTTGCGAGCGGCTATATTTCAAATAGTTTTCGAGAAGGTGTATCTAGTGAATCGTATCCGTTTATGGCGGGTGAAGCCCGACACGGTATGATTAGTAACGCATTGTCGACTAGTATTACAGGTTATCAAAACCGTATTAGTATTAAAAACTTAGAAACTATTATGGTGGATAACATGCGTAAATCAACAAAAAATATGAACGTTGTTCAGCCGATTTACGCTGAATGCGGTTTAGATCCATCAAAGTTAGAAAAAGTCAAGTTTCCAACAGTGCTAATTAGCGACGAAGAATTGGAACGCGATTTTAAAACAGATATGAAAAACGCAAACAAAGAAACAGCTAAATTACTTGATGAAGAATTTAAACAGATACTACATGATCGTAATGCTTATCGACTAATTCATCAAACGTTGGAAAACCACAATCCTAAGGAATATATCATGGAAAATACAAAACACATGCCTGTTCACGTGCAACGTATTATTGATGATGTAATATATAATTATTCTGAATTAGTTGAAGAACTAGACGCGAGTGAACGCACGCTAGACATCCAATATGCTATAAGCTCGGTTAAAGATTTATGTAGCAATTTAGGATATGTGTTTTTAAATAATTTACAGCAAAAACTCAAGCGCAGTATACCTAAACATTTTATATCGTCTACATATATGATGCAGATACTAATTCGTAGTTATCTATCTACGAGTTATCTGCTGGCAAAGGGCGTGATTAATAAGCTGCTTGACATTATAATTAAAAAAATTATACTTACTTACAAGAAATCGTTAATCGACTATGGTAGCACAGTGGGTATTCTCGCCGCGCAATGTATTAGTGAACCTATGACACAGTTTATTTTAGATTCGAGACATCGTACCGGTGGTCAGGGTGGCACACAAACAAACGAAATTGTTCGTATTCAAGAAGTGTTAGGCGCTAAAGACACAGAAACTATGAAGAATCCACATATGACTATTATGGTTAAGGAGGAATATGAAAAAGATAAAATGAAGGTTCAAGAAATAGCTAACCATATTGAAATGATGAACTTTAATCGTTTTATTATATCAACGAGAATATTTTTCGAGGAATATGGCAAACCTATACATCCAGATTTTATTCATGAGGAAAAGCAAATTAGAGAAATAGAAAAACATAATTATGGGTACAAAAGACCTAATGATTTAGCTAAATGGTGTATTCGGTATGATATAGATAAAGAAGAACTCATTCTTAAAAGTATGAAACTAGAAACAATTATTCTAGCTATTCGTAAAATGCACCCAGAAGTATATTTAATATATAGCCCTGAAAATTCGGATAATGTGTTTATTAGATGTTATTTACGTAACAGCAAATTTAAACAAACTAACAATTATTATGAAGATAATGTATATCCGCTTGCCGAAACAATTAAAAAGGTTATTGTTCGCGGTATTGACGGAATTATTGGAACATCTGTTATGGATGTTATTCGCACGGTCGAACAGTCCGACGGCAAGTTAGAACGACAAAAAGTATATGGTATATCCGCTATTGGTACTAACATGCCCGAAGTTCTGAGTAATCCATACATTGATCCGTATCGAACTCAAAGTGATAGTGTTGAAGAAATAGAAAGAATATTTGGTATTGCTGCCGCTAGAAGTAAAATTATAAACGAGCTATCAGCAACCATGAAAAATCTTAATCGGTTTCACTGTACTATATTTGCAGATGAAATGACTTATTCTGGCGTTGTAACGAGCATCCAAAAAACAGGATTGCAAAAACGTGAAATGGCAAACATTACACTAAGGTTATCATTCCAAACGCCTGTTCAAGTTATACAAGAAGCGGCAGTTAACGGTTTAACCGATCGCATCGGAGGTGTATCCGGACCTTTAGTAATGGGTACCAATCCAAACGTCGGCACAACATATAACTCACTTTGTGTTAACGAAGAATTTGTTAAAGAACAAGTTAGTAATTTAGAAGACGTGCTAGAAGATTTGTAAAAGTAAAAGTAAAAAGTAAAAAGTAAAAGTAAAAGTAAAAGTAAAACAAAAGTAAAAGTAAAACAAAAGTAAAAGTAAAACAAAAGTAAAAGTAAAAGTAAAAGTAAAACAAAAGTAAAAGTAAAAGTAAAACAAAAGTAAAAGTAAAAGTAAAACAAAAGTAAAAGTAAAAGTAAAGGTAAAAGTAAAACAAAAGTAAAAGTAAAAGTAAAACAAAAGTAAAAGTAAAACAAAAGTAAAAAGTAAAAAGTAAAAAGTAAAATTGAATTTTATTTTTTAAATAAATTCACCTACTAATAATGGAATCTTTTAACAAAACAGATGCTTTGAATTTTAGCGAAGAAACTAAAACAATGCTTAAAATAAAACATCGAAAAGAAAAGAGAGCATACGAAAAAAATTATCTACAAAGGGATGTAGAAAAATGTATTGCTAATATAAAGGGATCAATATCTAAAGATCCAGAGAATTATCGTACATATTGCACAACACATAATCTAGTGTATTTAGATTTGTTAAAGGAAGAAATGAAAAAAAGAGGGTTTTCCTCAGATGTTAACTGCAGAGATATTAGTATAGTATGGCGCCCCTGAAGGATACAATAGTATTTAGTAAAGCCAATATGTAAAATTTAATATTAACAATTGATGAATATAACATTCAAAAAAAATTGATTTTTTTTTACTATAAATAACACAGCAAACCAGAAAACATGGCAGAAAACACACTCTTTCCAATTGATCTTGCTAAGATAGTATTAGAATATTTAGTAATACCTCCTAAACGGCATGACAAGAAAATTCCGTTTTTAGGTACAACAGCTATACTCGCGAGTTTACAAAATTCATCAGAAAAAGACTCAAATACACACAGATTATCTGATTATTTTGAATATCGCGACCTATACGAAAAAAATAATATAGCTATTGATTTGTCTAGTAAAGTAAATTACAGTATTAATGATAACAATGATTACAATAATAACGATTATAATATTAACGATAACAACGATTACAATATTAACGATAATAACTATTGCGAAATTTCTGATGACGACATGTGTACGACCGACGACGATGACAACTACACTACAGCTGACTACACTACAGCTGACTACACTACAGCTGACGACGATACTACAGCTGACAATACTACAGCTAATTATACTACAGCTGACTACACTACAACTAATGAATATACCAACGATGACGAAGAATCAGATAATAAGAATAACACCACTAGCAATTCGAACGGATTAATCAATATAGGTTCAATGTATTATAGTGGTGATAATCAAAATCAAATGCAAAGCAGTAAAATTAATTGGAACTTACTTTGTGATACTACTGGTTTAGTAGCACAATCATGTATTATGGATGAAAAAAGAGACCCAAGATACAAGGATTTGTTAGAAAAAAAATATCATGAAGAAATAGAACTAGTCACCCATTCTATAGCACTGTTCAATACATGTGAAGAGGATAGCGATGAACACGATTACAATGAATTACGTAAATACGACAAGCAGCTTAACTCGATAGAAGACTATAGATATTTTAGATCTACCAAATACATTTATAGAATAAATCCATTTATGTATATTATGAGCTATGACAACAACGTCATTTTTCGCATTATCATAAATTTATCATGGTAGTATAGGATTATCAATCCTTACGTTAACTTTGTTAACTGTAGTATTTTAATTAATTCTGATAGAATTTTTTTACATTTTGGTAAAATCACTTCCCTAAGTTGGATATCTATTTCATCAGTTGATAACTCTGTTCTCATATAATATGGTGGTATTTCTCTACACATATCGCTAATTATCGGTGTATTAATTATATCTTCAAAACAGTTATTTATATTAGCGTATAAATCCTCATCAGGCACATGTAGAGTGCTATTAATAACTCGATATTTAAATACGCTTTTGGGTAAGTTATAAAATGGTGCATTATCATCAAAAGAATGTACATAATATAAATAACAAAAATCTAAATAAGCAGGTAACATTTTTACTTTATTGTTTACAAACAGGTTTTTATTTTCTGTATTGAGAATTTCGGCATAACTTTCTTTAATAAATCTATCAATGTTAAGATCAAATTTAGCTTCTGCCACATCATCTTGTATATCAGACTTGCTAAGTAATTCTTGTTCTGATTCCATAAACTTATACATTTTAATTATTGTAGTTAATAGATGTTTGCGTGTGCCATACATTTTTTTAAGTTTATCTGCAATAATGTCGTTAGTTTTATTATTAGTTATAATATTGGACTTCATCTCGTTGTTAGTCTCATTGTTAGTTTTAATTTCGTCGTTAGTTATAATATCGGACTTCATTTCGTTGTTAGTCTCATTGTTAGTTATAATATTGGACTTAGTTTGTTCGACAGATTGGTTATCCATTTTGCTTATATATATTATAAATTTTGTATTTAAATTATACATCTAAAAAAAATTAATTAAGATTTTATCTACCAATTATGCAGACGGTTCCAGATCTGGTAAATCATTTTGATCATTAGACATAGCCATCATCATAACAGGGTGCGCGTGTTCTTCTTGCTTGGTAGGTAGGTTTTCTTTATTATTAGTATTATCTATAGTCTCTTCGCGTTCTTTTAAATACAATTTGCGGTTTGCTAAACATACATTTAGTAAATCTCTTAGGCCTCTTGAATAATTATTATAGCTGTCACTGGATATTAAATGTTTATTATTATGTATTTCTTTGACGCATTGAATTATATCTTTTTCTATTTGATACGATCTTTCCAAATCAAACGATGTATGTACAGTTACATATAACGATTCAAGTTTATTATAGATAAAATCCTCCATATAAGTTTTATTATCGTCCGTATGAGTTTGATCACCGCTTACCGTATAAGTTTGATTATCGTCCGTATAAGTTTGATCACTGCTTACCGTATAAGTTTGATTATCGCCCGTATGAATCTGATCACTGCTTACCATATGAATCTGATCACCAAAAATATACCTGTACAAACCTTTTCCATGTTTAAATGTAGCATAACATATCCCCATAAAACCAACTCCCAACAATGTAATTTTTAGAGATCGTTTATAGTCATAACTATTATTTATGTTCATGATTAGATTTATGCTTAGGGTTTTATGCTTAGGGTTTTATGCTTAGGGTTTTATGTTTAGGGTTTTAAGTTTAGGGTTTTATGCTTAGAGTTTTAAGTTTAGGGTTAATGTTTATGTTTGTTTTATATAAGTAAAAAAATTCAATTTTTGTTAATATTAATTACTGTTCTTCTTCAGGTCGCTCGTCGATAATTTCTGTTAACGTTTTAATTTCTATGGTTCCGTTGTCAATATATGCTTTAGTCATGAATTTGCGATTTTCATCTACGAATATAGTGATTTTATCGGCAATATGTGCTGATGCGATAGGTTTAATATAGTCGACTTTAATATCAACACGAAAACTACTTTCATCGTCTAAATTGCTAATAAAATTAACTTTATCAGGATTCTTGAATGTGTGGTGCGATCTGATTTTTTTGTTTGGTGAGTTATAACCAAATTCTAAAGGCGCGTCGCTATCTTCTTGTTGAATAGATAGTTGATGTGACATAGTTTTTATGTCGTTGATAGTTTTTCTAAAATATTTTCCAGGCAACGTAAATTGAATCATATAATCTTCGTTAATAAATTCTTCTTCGTCTTCCATATGATTATATTGTCCAACAACGTCTATAGTATGTGATTCATCAATTTGAATATCGTTAACCATAACAATAATAATATTTTTCTGTGTATTACCTTTACCAACTAACATTATAATACTATTGTATTCTTTATCAACTTTATTTAATGTTAGTTCTAAATCTTTACAATTAACTCCTATATCAATAATATTAGAACAGTAATAATGGTTAAGTTTGCTTCCATCGACTTTAATTCGAATCTTGCTTTTTTTGTGGTGATCTTGTGCATAGAAAACAATATCATCGGGTCTAAATATAATTTGTATTTGTGATGAAGCCAGAGATTTAAAAAATGCTATAATTTTTTTAAGTATAACGGGTGTATCGTATAAAAACTCTATTGCGTTGTTATCATCGCCCGGAGTTGATACTATACCCTGTCTAGGGATAGGCTCTTTTTTCGGAGTTTTACGTGGTCTTCCAGGACCCTTTCTCATAATATTTTTTTTAACTATTTTTTTACCACTATATTTTTTTGGTTTTTTATATTGAACATCATCGTTAGTATCAATATCAGTTTCTTCTATATATTTATCTTGATTATTATTATTAACCAATTGTTTAGGTTTTTTAACTGGTTGTCTTTTCTTTTTTTGTATTGTAGAATTATCTAATTTATCAGTAAACATAATAGTATCCTCATAAAGAATATCTTGAGCTTTAAGCAATATAGAATCTAATTCACCTAGTTTTACTTTTGGTTCCGGTGTTAAGTCTGATGATGTATTTAGTGTCGAGTCTGATGATGTATTTAGTGTTGAATCTGATGTTAAGTCTGATGATGTATTTAGCTTATCTGAATCATCAAATTCAACATCAATTCTGTTATTGTCGTCTTGATCAGATGCTTCGATTACTGGATGGTTAACTAAATGTTTCTTTTTGATTCTATTAATTTTCTTTTTAAGAATATTCTTTTTTATAGGAGTCGCTGTATTCATTAGTCCTAGCATATTTTTATACTACTTAATCTAGTTATAGTTTAGTTGATTAGATACACTAGTTGTATAAGTATAAGTTTATCAAATGCTAGTATATAAGATTAAAAATCCTTACGTTGTTAACTGCTAGTGTATGGACTTATCAAGTCTTCTTGCCAATAAAATTAGCTGTTGTATAAGATTAAAAATCCTTACGTTGTTAATTGCTGTTGTATAACTATTTTTTAGTCTACGCGTCAGCTTTGCTAACTGCTAGTGTATAGACTCAAGTCTCGCCTTGTATATATAAAAAATTAAATTGGCTTTAACCGAGTAATTTACTATCTAGACTTTTTTGCTGTCTTGTAAAACCCATAATAGTTGTATAAAGATGTATATAGTAAATCATCAGAGTCCATAATTTTGTTTGGATTTTTTTTATTACGTTGACCGCTGTAGCTTGCTTGGTATTCCTCAAAGCTTTGATTTGTTTCTAAAATCAAACCAAACTTTTCAAATTCAGCCGATATATAATTTATATTAATAAGATATTCTGTGTAATATGTGCCATTACTAAATGGTAATAAAACATCAATTTGTTGACCAACTGGTTGAAATATTTTGTTTTTATATTTTTTCTTGATGTGAAATTTATTTTTTATTTCTGATTTCCATTCTCCTTTATTTTCTTCTAATAAATTAAAAACGCGTTCTCCGTCAAATGATGTAAATATAAACCTACCACCTGGTTTTAAATAATGTGATATAAACCTACCAATATTTATAACAGCAGATTTACCGGATACTAAATAATGCATAGCAAAATTACATACAATTAAATTAAATCCGTTATTAGGGATTATTAAATTTGTTTTGTTAAGCCTGTTTATATTAGTTTGATAAGGCTCATTTAAATCCATTTGCTGAGTTAAAATAGACATTTTATTATGATAACTTCTATTCGTACTATAATCATGTTTACGTCTTATTAATTCTAGCAAAGCCGTTCCATCTATTTCTAAAAATAGAACCTTTCCTATACGTGATTTAGCATACCTAAATAAATCTTGTCCTTTACCGCTGGCTATATCCATAACAGTATCAGTGTTATCGTATTGGTCAAATATTTTTGTTTTAACATAACTGTTATAACTTCTTGAAGCATCGTGTAATTTACTTTCATGTTTCTGGAAGTATACGTTAGTTAATTCGTCTAACGATAAATCTTCTATTATTAGCGGATTTTGATAACTCATCCAAGTTAATTCGGCTATTTTGTAATTATTACCAAAATAATTACCACGCGCCACTTCTATTTTGCGGTCGTCTCTAATTTTTAGAAGTTCCCATTTATAATTTGTATGATCGTCTTCCCAATTACAAATGCGAAACTCGCCTATGTTGTCATCTAGATCAGTGTTATCGCTCCAAAATAAATAAGCAAAACGCAAATTACTAGGCTCAAATTGTATAGGAAAGTATTCTGGCAAATGGTATGTATTAATATGCGGAAATACATTGTCGTATCTATCAATAACTTGCATCTTTAGTTTTTCATAAACTGTTTTTCTGATACCGCAAAACAATAAATACAAACTATTATTGTTTTCAATATATGGTTTTATTCCTAATAATTTCTTAGGGCATTTTTTGATTAGAAAATCAACTGTTAGTTTTTCCAATGGTTTATATTTATAAACTTGCATAGTATTATATAAACCATTAATTGGAGTAAAAATAAACCCATCTGTTTCATATGGTTTTTCTACAGCTTTAAGAGTCTTTATCTGTTGTTGAAAGTTATCAGTAAGACGCTCGAACGGTTTTTCACGCAAATCTAGATTTAGCCCATTTTGAACTAATTCAACAGCTTTAGAGAAATATGTTTTGCGTTGTTCAAACGGCTGATCAACAATACTTATAGATTCCCATACTAGCACGTCAAATATATAATAGATTGCTGTATCATTACTGGCTGTATCATTACTAGTGTTTAAATTATTACTGGTGTTTAAATTACTAATATTACGACTAGTGTTTAAATTACTACTGGGTGTATATTTTTCTGTATCAAATATATAAGTATGTTGTAAACTGGTTTTATCGAGGGATTCAAGTTGGTTGTTAATACTGTATATACCATCTTCTGAAAGATATAAAATAGTTCTGATACCGTCGACTTTATCAGTAATATCATAATTTTTAATATCTGGTAAAATGTCACTCAGAAACATGTTTTTATCCATTTCAATAACCTGATTACTTAATTGTTTAATTCCATATTTATGTAAAAACAGGTTAACTCGTTTTGGTGGTTGCGTGTAAGTTGCAATTTGATGAATTTTTTTCTGATAGTCTGAATTTATACTACGGCTAATTCTGTTCGAATCTATATTAGTGGTATTTACTTCTGAAATAGTTTTTAAACTGTCGATATGTTTGTGAAATTCACCTACCGCAGAATTTAGAGACTTTATATCTAGTTGTTTAGACTTATCTAGTTGTATATACTCCAACTCATATTCAACATAGCTAGCTACGTCCCATGGTGCATTTTCTATAAAGTTGTCTACTGATAATTCATATAACATAGCAGATTTAGCATTTTTTAATTCTCGTGGGTTAGAAAGAGATTCTATGTTTTTTACTAATGTAATATCTAAGCGCCAATTATCTTGTATGTTAATACTGAATCTCAATTTAATGCGAGCTGCAGAACATTCTTTTACACTAAACTCATTTATTTGTTTTTCAAATGAAAGTACTATTTTATATGACGGAATATCTAATACTGTGATATTGTTAATTAGTTTTTCTTTCGTATAATGGGACTGTTTGTTTTTTTCTTGCACTCCATTTACAAATATTAATTGCTTAATATTGTTAGAACTATCAGTTGTGTTTTTGATAAAATTAATGCTTTGTTCTAAACTGCATAAATTTTTCTTTTTGTTATAATAATTAATTATATTCTTTGCTAATTGAATAGAATCTGTCGGACTAAAACGATTGGGAACTCTTTTTTCTGGACGTCTTTCATCAATGCTAAATCTACACTCGAACTCTAATTGAGTTTTATCTGGAATAATAATCAAAGGAATTGTATTAAACAAATCATCAAGAGGGTTATATTCCATAAGTTATACAGCACGAGCTGTTTGTAGTATTAGTTACTTAGTTGTATATTGTTCTATTTATAATTCAAAAATCATTATTTTATAATACAATTTACTTATGAAAAAATTGAATAAAAAATCTACTTAATAACAGTTATAATGCAGTTTCCATATTCTATAACTTATCAAGAGCAAGAAAGAGGACCGTGTTATTTAAAGAAAGATGACACATTGATATTTATAAAAAATATTTTACTGCAAAAATTAAAAATAACACAATCTTCACATACTATAAAACTTTATCATCTGATAGACATGATCGGATTAGAAAAAATGAAGAGACTGATTATGTCATGTGACAATTATTATGGAAACGATGTATTTGATGTGCATATTATAGATATAGTAAAACAATACCAATCGAGTTCCAGAGTTGTTATTTTGGACACTGATGAATATAACACAGCATTCAAAGCAATGTATGACTGGTCTAAACAGTATGAGCATGTTATCGATGAAGTAAAAACAGACAATTCGTCTATGGAGCAAAAGCTACTAGATACAACACTGCAAAAAATAGAAACATTCGCAGGTATTATTCAAAGCTATGAAAACAAGTTTGACAGACAGTCGGCAGAAATATCTAAGTTAAAAGAACAAAATCAACAAATATTAGAAATGTTGAAAAAACTAACTAGCGACATCAATTAATTTTTTTTGACTTCATATGATCTAGTACTGATAAAAATTGAATATATTTTTTGTTAATAAAGAATTAAATAAAAATCAGTGATATAATCCAGTTGTTAAGAAAAATCATGAAATTTCCATTTTATGTAAGGTACTTGTATAATGACCGGTCGTGTTATTTAGATAATGCGCATTCTCTAATATATATAAAACAAGTTTTGACAACAGAGTTAAATATAGATATATCATCTATATATACTATAAAACTATATCAGCTATTCGATATGATCGGATTTGGAAAGACTTGTAATTTAATTACAATGGATAGAACATTTAACGAGTATAATTTAAGCAGGATAGAAATTGTATATTTACTAGAAAGATGTAGCATAACTACACATGGATATCTATATAAGAAATCGCCTTTTAAAATTATGTATAATTGGTCAAAGCAGTATGAATGTGTTATCAATGAGGAAAAGACCGATAACTCATCTATGGAACAAAAGCTACTAGATACAACACTGCAAAAAATAGAAATATTCGCAGACATAATACAAGGTTGCGAAAATAAAATTGAAGAACAAAAACGTATTTTGCTAAATCAACAAGCGATTATAGATAATCAAACAAAACAAATAGAAATGTTAACTAAATTATTTACGGCTAATAAAGAAAATTGAATATTACATTTAGCAAAAAAGCATCATGGAATTCCCATTCAATATAAGTTATATACATAATGGTGAAAGGTGTCATTTGAATAATAAGTATTCATTAAATTTTATAAAAATTATTCTTTTGGATAATTTACAATTACCACAATTGTCTCGATATAACACAAAATTATACCAGATAATTGATATGATTAGTTTAAAAAAAGCATATAATCTAATTATAATATGTAAAAAATACGACGTTGTGGATATACACGGTGTCCATATAATCTCTATGATAGAAAAATATAGTAACAGATATTATTACTTTACAATAAGTAACATCAAAATACTTAAAATTATGTATAGTTGGTCCAAACAGTATGAACACGTTATCAATGAGGAAAAAACCGACAACTCGTCTATGGAACAAAAACTTCTAGATACAACGTTGCAAAAAATAGAAACATTCGCAGACATAATACAAAGCTATGAGAACAAGTTCGATAGGCAATCAGCAGAAATAGCAGAATTAAAACAGCAGAATCAACAAATATTAGAAATGTTGAAAAAACTAACTGGTGACATCAATTAATTTTTTTGACTTCATAAAATTCAGATTTGTAAAAAAAATTGAATATTTTTATTAATACAATTAGCAAGTGGACTTAATTAACAAGATACAATAGTAGTTAGCAAATTGGCAAGTCTATACAATAGTAGTTAGCAAATTGGTAAGTCTATATAACAGCAGTTAGCAAATTGGCAAGTCTATATAACGTTCGATAAAAATGCAGTTTCCAATTAATATCTTATACACGCGTAAGAATTTTAATATGTGTATAGACGATAAACAATCGTTATATTTTATGAAAGATATATTAATAAAAGAATTAAAGTTAAATTATTCGTTAAAATTTATGACGAAGTTATATCAGTTAATCGATTTGGTTGGATTTGAGAAATCATATAATCTAATTATAAACTGTAATAAACTTCATGGAAACGATATATCAGATGTTCAATTTGTTGTAGCAGCAGAACCTGTTATATCTTCATCATTGTATTGGTCTATAAACAGAACTAATATATTTAAAATTGTATATGGCTGGTCCAAACAGTATGAACATGTTATCGATGAGGAAAAAACAGACAATTCGTCTATGGAGCAAAAGCTACTAGATACAACACTGCAAAAAATAGAAATATTCGCAGGTATTATTCAAAGCTATGAGAACAAGTTTGACAGACAGTCGGCAGAGATAACAGCATTAAAAGAACATCTTACAAAACAAGATACAGAAATAACAGCATTAAAAACTAAATTAGATACTATAATACAACTGCTAACTACTCATTAATAGTTGGCAATCTCTTTTTTTCGCTTTC
>Ga0210050_1003174_pt1 | contig 14845 bp, 18 predicted proteins | sample CryGey132114_all_FD_185463 | JGI IMG/M metagenome (GOLD analysis project Ga0210050, IMG submission 185463) | Groundwater microbial communities from aquifer - Crystal Geyser CG22_combo_CG10-13_8/21/14_all (SPAdes) (version 2) | ecosystem: Environmental > Aquatic > Deep subsurface > Groundwater ...
CTGCTGCTTTCCCTGATGAAGTTGCTTCAGCAACTGGCGCTTCGGCTGATACGACCTACTCGGTTCGGTATGTAGCAAACATCGCTGGAAACACCGAAGCCGGCAGCTATACCTCTACTCTGACCTATATTGCTACTGGTAATTTCTAATTTACCCGAAACAGACGTCAAACCCCAAAGGACCCCGCCCTTTTCATTAAAAGGGGTGGGCCAACGAGGCAGGCTGAACAGAAACAAGGCGAAAAATAATCGTGAGAATTGTTAATATGAAAAAATTCTTTATTATTGGTTTTATTTTCGTAATATTAGCAATTTTCCCTTTTAGGGCAGTTGCTTTAACTGTTTCCCCGGTAAGATTGGAAGTTTCAGGTGAGCCTGGTCAAACCCTTACCTCTGAACTCACTTTAATTAATGAAGAAAGAGAAGTTAGAACCTTTTATTCCTCTTTAGAAAATTTTGAAGCCAGAGGGGAAACCGGAAGACCTTATTTTACTCCTGGAACCGAAGGATTAGCAACCTGGATGGAAATTCCTAAAGAAGTTACCTTAGAGCCAGGAGAAACCAAAACTATCCCCTTTAAGATCGAAATCCCCCAAAATACTGAGCCAGGTGGATATTTTGCTGCAATTTTCTGGGGTAGCCAACCACCAGAAGTTAAAGAAGGAGGTCAAATAATGGTTGGCACAAAAACCGGTATTTTAGTTCTCTTGTCAGTTCCTGGAGAAATAAAGGGTGGAGGCGGACTTTTAGAATTTTCGACAAAAGATAAAGAGAAATTTTTCAATTCTTTACCAATAACTTTTATTTATCGTTTCCAGAATACAAGCACAGACCGAATCAAACCGGAAGGAGAAATAGAAATTAAAAATATCTTCGGCAAAATTTCAGTGGTTTTACCGGCAAACAAAGTTGAAGGAAATGTTTTGCCCCGAAGTATTCGGAAATTTGAAGTTATATGGGAGGAAACCCCGAAGGATTCCGCTAAAGCGGAACCTACGGGGCAGGCACAAAAGGATGATACAAAAATAGGATTTTTTGGAGCGGTCAAAAAACAGTGGAGTAATTTTCATTTTGGCAGATACAATGCTGAGCTAAACTTAAAATACGGCATTAAAAATGAAGAGGCTAGGGCAAACTACGGCTTCTATATTATTCCCTGGCAACTTCTGAGTGTAATAATCGTTATCTTGGTTATCATTGGCTTTTTGGGTTTCAAAGGAATAAAAAGATATAATCAGTGGATCATCAAAAAAGCTCAGGCAAGGTAAAGCAGGCGAATAAATATAATGAATGATGAAAAATTCCAAAATTTATCCCGCACCTTTTGGTAATAAGAAATTATCTAAGTTTTGCCTATTTTCAGAAAGGTGCGGGATTTATCTTTTATTAATCTTAATTATTTTAGGAGGCTTAATTCTCAGTTTTTTTTATGTCGAGGCTATAACTATAGAAAAACAGGTTACTATTTCAGCTGAGGTGCCATCGCCACCTTCTCCACCAACTGGCGCAGGCGGAGGAGCAGCTCCTCCGCCAGCAGTGACTAAAGTTGTTCTCCAAGGAAAGGCCTATCCTTTAAGTTCAATAACTGTTCTTCAGGATGGTAAAATAGTAACTACTACTATTGCTGATGCTCAGGCAAATTTTAAAATAGAAATTACTAATATTACTGCCGGTATATGGACTTTTGGAATTTGGGCAGAGGATAAAGAAGGCAGAAAATCTATTACTTTTTCTTTTACTACTAGCGTCACTTCAGGAATGACTACCACTATCAGTGGTATTTTTTTACCTCCGACTATTGAAACTGATAAAACCCTTGTTCAGAAAGGAGAAATTTTAAATATTTTAGGTCAGACCGCTCCCCAAAGTGAAGTCAGTATTATTGTTAATTCTCCCGAAGAAATAATTAAAAAAACCAAAGCCGAAGCGGATGGAACCTGGTTTTATGGTTTTGATACAACGCCTTTGGAAGAAGGTTTTCATACCACTCGAGCCAAAGCCGCTTCTCCTGAGGGTCTATTGAGCACCTTTTCTCAGACTTTGGCATTTAGTGTCGGTAAAGAAGTGGTGGGAATAAAAAAAGCTGATATTAATGAAGATAAAAAAGTCAATTTAGTGGATTTTAGTATTTTGCTTTATAACTGGGGCATTCCCAAAAATCCAACTGCTGATTTAAATGGAGATGGGAGAGTGAATTTAACAGATTTTTCAATTATGCTTTATTACTGGACCGGCTAAAAACACGAAATTACACGAAAAACCTATGAATACACGAAACAACACGAAAATTCTGTATAAAGAACTGAGTTATATCATACAAGGATGTTGTTTTGAGATTCGCAAGGGATACGGACCGGGGCAAAAGGAATCCATTTATGTTAATTTATTAAAAGAGTGTTTAGAAGATAAAAAAATTTCTGTTGAAAAAGAAAAATCTATAAAAATCTATTCTTCTAAAAGTGGTAAAGTTATTGGCACATATCGGCCTGATTTAGTTGTAGCTAATAAAATTCCCATCGAAGTTAAATCTAGTCGAATTACCGTAAAACAAGATGAAAAACAATTATATTACTATCTTAGAAATAGTGAATATGAACTCGGCTATCTTATTAATTTTGGTACCCCAAGGTTTTATATTAAAAGAATAATTTATACTAATGATAAAAAACCTTATCTCAAAAAATAAAATTTCGTGTATTTTCGTGTTCTGTTTCGTGTTGTTTAGTGTATTGCCCTTTGGGGCAAGGGCAGCGATATTGTATTTCAAACCAGATAGCGGCAAATACTATCAAGATGAGACCTTTTCGGTTCAGGTAATGATTGATACTGAGGAAGATTGCATTAATACAGTTAAAGGAGAGATTGATTTCTCAAAAGATGTTTTAGAAGCAGTAAACTTTGCCACTGGAAATTCGATTTTAACGATTTGGCTCCAAACTCCAAAAATCGATCAAAATTTGGGAAAAATTTCTTTTATTGGTGGAATTCCCGGTGGATATTGTGGACCTTTGCCAGGAGAACCAGGAGAGCTTGATCTTTTATTGAAAATTTTCTTTAAGACAAAAAGAGATGGTATGGCCAATTTAAAATTCTCAGAAGAATCTCAGGTTTTATTAAATGATGGTTTGGGAACACCGGCTAAACTCACTATTAAGGGAGCAGTTTTTACTATTTTACCTGGAATTCCCGAAATTCCTAAAAAAGAATGGCAAGAGGAATTAGAAAAAGATAATATTCCACCTGAACCTTTTGAAATAGAAATTCATCGAACCCCAGAAATTTTTGAGGGAAAATATTTTATTACTTTCTTTACTTCTGATAAACAAACCGGCCTTGATTATTTTGAAGTTAAAGAGGGAAAAAGAAATTGGGAAAAAGCAGAAAGTCCCTATTTATTGGAAGATCAGGATTTAAAAAGTATAATAAAAGTGAAGGCAGTTGATAAAGCCGGGAATGAGAGGCTTGCTGAATATATACCGCCAAAAAAGATAACTTGGAAAGATTGGCTGCCGTGGCTAATTTTAATTTTGATAGTGGCGAGCATAATTTATTGGTTATGGAAAATATACACGAAAAAACACTAACACACGAAAAGACACGAAACAGAACACGAATTAACACGAAAATTTTGTGTAGTTTAGTGTTCTTTTTCGCGTTGTTTAGTGTGCAGCCCGTCAGGGCGCAAACTGCTACTTTATATTTATCGCCCTCAACTGGAAATTATACTGTTGGTACTACTTTTTCAGTTGTGGTTAAAGTCAGTAGCGGAGGAATACTAATTAATGCTGCCGAGGGAAGTTTGATTTTTAACACTGAAGAACTTAATGTAGTTAGCCTTTCAAAGTCAGGTTCAATTTTTACTTTATGGACTACCGAACCAACTTTTTCTAATTCGGCTGGAACAATTGAATTTGAAGGGGGAACACCAACCAGCTTTAGCGGAGCTGCTGGAACAATAGTGACCATTACTTTTAAAGTTAAAAAAAGTGCCACCGCTAATTTAAATTTTATTTCTGGGGCGGTTTTGGCAGCCGATGGCAAAGGAACCAATGTTTTAGCTAATATGAGTGGTGGAACTTATACTCTTAAACCAGGTATTATCACTCCGCCAGCTGAGGAAGTTCCTCCTGAAGAATATGTAGCTCCTCCAACCGTTGGCGCTCCAGCTGCTCCAGTTATTTTTTCTCTCACCCATTCCGATGAAAATAAGTGGTATTCAAATAACGACCCGGAATTTACCTGGCACTTACCCCAGGATGTAACTAAAGTAAGTTATGCCATTGATCAAAATCCAACCACTAATCCTAAATTTGTAGCCGAAACTTTAATTGATAAAGTTAGCTTTACTGATTTGGAAGATGGCATTTGGTATTTCCATATCAATTTCAAAAACCAATATGGCTGGGGAAAATTGACTCATAGAAAAGTTTTGATTGATACTCAACCTCCTCAACCATTTCAGGTTATAGTAGATAATGAAAATGACTCTACCAATCCCACTCCGATTTTCCTTTTTGAAACTACCGACTCTCTTTCTGGAATCGAATATTATGAAGTCATTTTAAACAATCAAGTTCTTGAGACTCTAACAAGATCAAGTATCAAAGATAACCCCTATAAACCTTTGCCTTTGGCGCCAAGTAAATATTCCTTAGAAATAAAGGCATTTGATAAAGCTGGAAATTATACTTCTGCCTTTAGCGAAATCGAAGTTTTGCCCATTGAAACCCCGATTATTACTAAACATCCAAAGAGATTAAATGTTGGAGAGAAATTAACTTTGGAAGGAAAAAGTTTGCCAGAGGTGACGATTTTAGTTTTTATCCAAGAAAAAGGAAAAAAGCCGACAACAGAAGAAACTAATTCTAATGAAGAAGGGAATTGGGCATTTACTTCAAAACCCTTAGAAAAAGGAGAATATGAGGCCTGGGTCCAGGCAAAAGATAAAAGAGGGGCTTTGAGTTTACCATCGGAAAAAGTGAGTTTTGAAATTGGCTTGCCTCCTTTTCTTAAGTTTGGTAAAATAGCTATAGATTATGCAAGTATTATGACCACTCTAATTGTTCTAATTGTTGGGGCAGTGGTTGTGATTTTCTATACCTGGTATCGAATTTCTCTTTGGCGAAAAAGAATGAAGGCAGAAACAAAAGAAGTAGCCCAGGCGGTTTTGGCCGCTTTCAAAGCTCTTCGAGAAGAGGTGGAAGAACAAATTGAATATCTTGATGGAAAGCCGGGCTTAACCAAATCAGAAAGGGAGGTCCGGAATAAATTAAAAGAAACTCTGGATGTCTCAGAACAATTTATCGGAAAAGAACTTAAAGACGTCGAAAAAGAACTCGAATAAAATTATCTTTCTAAATGAATTTAACGGAGAACCATTCTCCGTTTTTAATTATTGAAAATATGTGCTAAAATATGAAGAGTATGAAGAGAAAAATAATTTTAGTTTTCTTAATATTCTTCTTAATCGGAGCAACTTTTGCCGGTGGTTTTTATTTTGGAAAATCAAAATGTAAAATTTGTCCTCCTGAAGAAATTGATTTTTCCCTTTTTTGGGAAGCCTACCATAAATTACAAGAAAAATTTGTTGAAAAAGAAATTAAAGATATAGAAAAAGAACTGGGATAAATCAAAGTTATCGGGGAAAAGTTCTCTGGTAACTGATTGTGGACAACTTTTTTAAATTTTCATAAAATCAAAAAATCACCATTTTAGGTGACTTTTCATTTTAATAGTTAGTGGATTTTTTCTTTAAATTTGCTATAAAGTATTAATGGCCATTTCGAAAAGAAAAAAAATACTCTTCGGCTTTTTGGGATTTTTTTTGGGGGTAGTTTTAATATCGATAGTATTTGGCACCGGTTTTTTTATTGGAAAATTGCAAGTTATTTGTCCGGTTTGTAAGCCCGAGGAGGTTGATTTTTCGCTTTTTTGGGAAACCTGGAATGTTTTGAAGGAGAAATTTTATCAACCAGAAAAATTTGATACTCAAAAAATGACTGAAGGGGCCATTTCGGGAATGGTTAAATCTCTCGGCGATCCTTATACTTCATTTTTTAACCCTCAAGAAACCAAAGAATTTTTTGAAGAAGCCCAAGGAACTTTTGAAGGAATTGGGATTGAAATCGATAAAAAAAAGGAAGAACTTGTTGTCATTGCTCCCCTCGAGGGCACACCGGCTGAAAGGGCGGGGATTAGAGCGGGGGATAAAATTTTAAAAATTGACGACAAAGAAACGGTTGATTTAAGTTTGGAAGAGGCAGTAAAATTGATTAGGGGACCGAAAGGAACGGAGGTGAAATTAACTATCTCGAGAGGAGATTGGAAAGAGCCAAAGGAATTTAAAATTTCCCGTGCTCTAATAAAAATTCCTTCTTTAAAATGGGAACTGAAAGAAGACGATATTGTCTATCTAAAACTCTATCAATTTTTCGATCGGACAGGCGATGACTTTAGAAAATCGGCAATTGAAATTTTGAATTCCCCGGCTAAAAAAATAATTTTGGACCTCAGAAATAATCCAGGTGGTTATTTAGAAGTTGCCCGGGAAATTTCCGGCTGGTTTTTGAAACGTGGTGATATTGTGGTCATTGAGGATTTTGGTCCGGGCAAAGAAAAAAATGAATACAAAGCCGATGGCAATGAAAAATTTTTGGATTATCCAATCGTTGTTTTAATTAATCAGGGATCGGCTTCGGCATCGGAAATTTTAGCCGGGGCTTTAAGAGATAATCGAAATGTTTTATTAATTGGTGAAAAATCTTTTGGCAAGGGATCGATTCAAGAATTAGAAGAATTAAGAGGCGGTTCTTCTTTGAAAATAACAATTGCTAATTGGTTAACGCCCAAAGGTCAATTAATAACTGATAAAGGTTTAGAACCCGATATTAAAGTAGAAATGAGCGAAGAGGATTATGAGCAGGATAGAGATCCGCAACTAGAAAAAGCTCTTGAAGTAATAAAGGGTTTATGAGAAAATAAAAAAATGGAAATTGGTTATTAGAAATTGGAAATTGGTAATGGAAAATGGAAATTAGAAATTGGTCACTATTTTCCATTTTCTAATTTCTATTACTATTTTCTATTTTCCAACAACTAATTTCTAATTTCAGTTAAGTATGCGTGTTATCCTTCTTCAAGACATCGAAAAACTGGGTAAAAAATACGAGGTAACGGAAGTTAAAAATGGCTACGCCAGGAATTTTTTGATTCCCAACGGTTTGGCGAAACCGGCGACAAAAATTGCTTTGAAGTGGTTAGAAGTTCAAAAAGAAATCGAAGCCAAAAAAGCTGAAGAGGAATTGAAAAGGATTCAAGATTTTGTTGCCAAAGTTGATGGTTTGGAGGTGGTATTTCAAGTTAAAGTTGGAGAAAAAGGCGAGCTTTTTGAATCAATTACTAATCAAAAAATTTCTGAGAAACTAAAAACATTAGGTTTCGAAATTAAAAAAACTCAGATTGATTTAAAAGAACCCATTAAAGAATTGGGCGAATTCCCGGTCAAAATTCATTTTGAACATAATTTAGAAGCCGAAGTGAGAGTAATAGTAACTGAAGAGAAATAACTCGCTAATAATAAACTAATTTTAAACGAATATAAAACGAATTCTTTATTAGCTAATTATTCGCTTAAAATTCGCTTATAATTCGCGAAATGGCTAAATTTATTTTTGTTGCAGGTGGCGTGATGTCTGGCATCGGTAAGGGAGTGGCAACTGCCGCCATTGGAAGGATTTTGAAAAGCAAAGGTTTTAAAGTAACGGCAATCAAAATCGACCCCTATATTAATGTCGATGCCGGAACAATGAACCCCATTGAGCACGGGGAAGTTTTCGTCACTAAAGATGGGGTAGAATGCGATCAAGATCTGGGAAATTATGAAAGATTTTTAGACGAGGATTTAACAACTGAAAATTATTTGACGACCGGTAGAGTTTATCAGGCAGTGATCAATCGAGAAAGAAATTTGGAATACGGCGGCAGGTGTGTCGAAGTTGTTCCCGATATCCCCAATGAAGTAATTTTTAGAATTAAAAAGGCGGCTAAAAAAACAAAATCTGATTTTGTTTTGATTGAAATTGGGGGAACAGTGGGGGAGTATCAAAATATGTTGTTTTTGGAAGCAGCCAGGCTGATGCGACTTCAATATCCCAAAAATGTTGTCTTTGTGCTCGTTTCCTATTTGCCGATTCCCGAAATGATTGGCGAAATGAAAACAAAACCAACCCAAAATGCGGTTCGGCTTTTAAATGAAGCCGGAATTCAATCAGATATAATTTTGGGCCGAGCTCGTCTTCCTTTAGATGAGCCAAGGAAAAGGAAAATCTCAATCTTTTGCAATGTTTTAAAAGAAAATATTATTTCTGCTCCCGACGTTCAATCAATTTATGAAATCCCCATTAATTTTGAAAAAGAAGATTTGGGCAATAAGATTTTAAAAAAACTTGGTTTGAGACCGAAAAAAAGTAATTTAAAGGATTGGGAAGGTTTAGTGAACATTATTAAAAATCTAGAAAAAAAATCAGTCCGCCCCGTTAGAATTGGGATAGTGGGAAAATATTTTGAAACTGGTGAGTTCACCTTGATGGATTCTTATATTTCAGTTCTTGAAGCCATCAAGCACGCCAGTTTTTTTTACAAAAGAAAGCCCGAAATCCATTGGTTATCAGCCGAAAAATATGAAGAGAACCCTCGGAGCTTAAAAGAATTGAAAAATTTTGATGGTATAATTGTCCCCGGTGGTTTTGGGAAAAGGGGAATCGAAGGGAAAATTAAAGCCATTGAATTTTGCCGAAAGCAAAAAATCCCTTATTTGGGACTTTGTTTGGGGATGCAATTGGCAGTCGTTGAGTTTGCCAGGAATATCTCGGGTTTAAAAGGAGCAAATTCAACTGAATTTTCAGAAAGCACAAAATACCCCGTTATTGATACAATGTCAGAACAAAAGGCACTTTTGAGAGAAAAAAGATACGGCGGAACGATGAGGTTGGGGGAGTATCGATGTCAATTAAAAGATAGTACGATAAGTTTCCGGGCTTACGGAAATAAATATATTAGGGAAAGGCATCGCCACCGCTATGAATTGAATAATAAATTTAGAAAGATTTTAGAAAAAAAAGGATTAAAAATTTCGGGGATTAATCCCGAAAGAGATTTGGTTGAAATCATTGAACTTCCTAAAGAGATTCATCCCTTTTTTGTCGCCACTCAATTTCATCCCGAATTTAAATCCAGACCTCTGAATCCCCACCCCTTATTTCGAGAATTTATTAAATCTTGTCTCGCCAATAAGAAGCAAATTTAAAACTAATAATAAGCGAATATTCGCTTTAATTCGCTCAAAATTAGCTTATTATTCGTGAGACTTATTTCACATTAACAACTTTCACCGGTTTTCGGGAGCCATCAAATCTGATTTTCTTTTTTGTTTCAAATCGAACGCTCCCTTCTTTGATAGCATAAAGGGTATCATCTCTGCCTTTTTTGACATTTTCCCCTGGCAGGAATTTTGTTCCCCTTTGTCGAATAATAATCATCCCTGGCTTGACTTTCCCGCCATCGAAAATTTTAACTCCCAAATATTTTGGCAGAGAATCCCTGCCCAACCTTGTTGCACCTGTCGATTTGGTCTTAGCCATAAAATTATAATCCGAATGATGCGAATAGCATTCGAATGCTGCGAATGATGGAATAATTTGTTATTCGCGGCATTCGCATATCATTCGTAGATTCGCATTATAATTATGTTAGCAAAACTTAAAGAGTTTGTCAAACTCCATCAAAATGATATGATTCTATTAATTGGCGTGATTTTAATTTCTTTGCTTTCTTTTGCCATGGGTTATATCGTGGCAAAAGAGCAAGAAAAAGAACCAATTAGAATCGAACAAAACATACACGAATTTAGATGCGAATTTTATGCGCCCCAGAAGTAGAAAGGAACTTTCACTTCGGGGCTGTCCCGTAGTGAGCTCCGCTCTACTACTGGGACGAATTATATGCGAATAGCGTTTTCGTAGAACCATGAGAATTCCCAAACACTTAGTTTTATTTCCCGACGGTAATAGGCGTTGGGCTTTAAAAAGAGGATTGCCGGCAATTCAAGGCCATTTAGCCGGCCGTCAAAATTTTGAGAGATTTCTTTTTCAGGCAAAAAAAAGAGGGATTAAAGTTTTGACTGTTTTTGGATTTTCAACCGAGAATTGGAAAAGGTCAAAAGAAGAAGTTAATTTTTTAATGAAATTGTTTGAAGAAGGACTTTCAGAAAAAGGAGCCCTGGGGAAGCTCCATAAAGAGGGGGTGAGAATAAAAGTCATTGGTCAAAAAGAAGGATTGCCAAAATCTTTGCAAAAAGTTATCAAAGGAATCGAAAACTTAACCAAAAACAACAAAAAATTTCACTTAAATTTAGCGGTTAGTTATGGCGGGAGATGGGACATTTTGCAGGCGGTTCAGAAAATTATTAAAAAGAAACTCCCGGCTAAAAAAATCACTGAAAAACTAATAGAAAAGTATCTTACAACCGCTGGTTTGCCACATCCTGATTTAGTTATTAGGGCCGGCGGAGAAAAGAGATTTTCCAATTTTTTGTTGTGGCAGTCAGCTTATGCCGAACTTTATTTTTCCGATAAACTTTGGCCAGATTTTTCTGAAAAAGATTTGGACAAAGCCCTTCAAGATTTTTCAAAAAGAGAAAGGAGATTTGGCGGAAAGAAAGTTAAGCAATATCTGAAAGCCTAATTTTATGGATTATTTATCTTTAATTCCGATTTCTTTATTTTTCATTTTATTCTTTGTTACTTTACTTGAATATTTAACCGGTGCCGAGAGGGAAGGTTTGAAATTTTTTATCTTTTTAATAATTTTTATTCTTTTGGTTTCCTTCATTTTTTCTTTAGAGTTTTCAAAAAATTTAGCTAAAAAATTTGTTGAAATGCTTGCCGGAGTAGTTTCTGCCTTTAAGTAGTTTTCCACAGCCCCCTTGACATTGAGTTTTAGATGAACTATTATTTTTTAATCTTTTCACTTACCGATTGGTAAGCCAACTAAAGCCACTATGGCAAATTTAAAGCGAAAAATTCTAAAAACTGCTTCAAAACTCTTTTCTGAGTTCGGCTTTTTGGGTGTTTCAATGGAAGACATTGCTAAAAAATTGGGCACTAGTAAAGCCGCTCTTTACTATCATTTCAAAAATAAAAAAGAACTTTATTTGAATGTTTTAGAAAATACCTTCCAAAATTTAAAAGAAAAAATTGCCAGAAAAATTTTTTTGGCAAAATCTCAAAAAGAAATTGTTCAAAAAGTCATCGAGGCCTATCTTGAGTTTTCTTTGAAAGAAAAAAACTTAATTAAATCTCTAAGTTTAAAATTATCCAAAGAGGATTTGGAAATTAAAAGTTATATTAATCAATTAAAAGAAAAAATTCAGCTTCTATTTCAAGATTCACTAAAAAGCAAAGAATCAAATTTTATCTCCTTTCTTTTGGGCACCGTCGATCGGATAATTATTGAAGCTGGTTTAATTGATAAAAAATTAAATACAAAAAAGGTCACATCTCAAATTGTTAAAATTTTCTTTCCGGTCTATAAAAAAGTTGGTTAAAAATATGACCACCGCAATTAAAAAGAAGGCAATTAAAACAACATTTCAAATTTTACCAAAAATCCCTCAAAGGCTTTCAGTTTTTTTAATTAACACCTTTGTTCCGACAATCAAAGAAAGAAAAATAGCCAACCTTGAACAAATTATCAATTTGGAAAGAAGGTTTTATCAAAATACCAACAGAAATTGCCAGGAAAAACTTTTGGAAAACTTCATCTTAAAGGGAATGATTGAGAACAACAAAATAAGAAAAAAATTATTTGCCGAAATCTCAGCCTCACCAATTTCTATTTTAATTTCTCCGACAATGAGGTGTAATTTAAACTGCATAGGTTGTTATGCCAAAAATTATAAAAAAGAAGAGGATTTGCCCTTTGAAATTTTTGACCGCGTTATTAAAGAAGGAAAAGAATTAGGAGTTTTAATTTTTACAATTTTAGGGGGCGAACCATTTATTAGAAAAGATATTTTCGAGATTTTTAAAAAACACTCCGATGCTTATTTTCAGGTCTATACCAATAGTACTTTAATTGATGAGGAAATAGCCGAAAAATTAGTAAAAGTCGGAAATGTTACTGTCAACTTTAGTATTGAAGGATTTAAAGAAAGAACCGACGAAAGAAGAGGAAAGGGAATGTTTGATAAAATAATGAAGGCAATGGATATTTTGAAAAAATATGGTGTTCCATTTGGCTATTCGGTCTGCGTGACAAGAAAAAATGTCGAAGAAGTAATGAGCAATGAATTCATTGAATTAATGGTCCAAAAAGGATGTTTAATCGGCTGGCATTTCCTCTATATGCCGGTTTGCGGCGACAAAAATACCGAATTGATGCCAACCCCTGAACAGAGAAACCAGATGAGAGAGAGAAGAGATTATATAAAAGAAAATTTCCCAATATTTATTATTGATTTTTGGAACGATGCTCCTTATGTTGGTGGTTGTATTTCTGGGAAATATTATTGTCATATTAACCATCGTGGCGATGTCGAACCTTGTATTTTTACCCATTTTTCCCAGGTGAATATTAAAAATACCAGCTTAAAAGAAGCACTAAATTGCCAATTCTTTAAAGAAATAAGAAAGCGCCAACCATTTAACAAAAATCTTTATCTTCCTTGTCCTTTAATTGATAATCCCTGGGCTAGTCGGATTTTCCTCAAAACTCCCGGCGTTTATCCCACCCATCCTGGAGCTGAAACTTTGATTGAGGATTTAAAAGATGACCTAGACAAATATTCACAAGGGGTCCATCAGGTCTATAAAAAAGTCTGGGAAGAAGAATCTAAAAAATCATAGGGAATTTCCTCTTGTCCTTATTGCTACAAAGGCAAAACCCCCTAATTTTTGAAATAGGCTATAATAAATTAATGGCAGTTAAAAAAGAACAAATTCACGGTTTTTGGCTCTTATACGAAGAAGAACTGAGAGATGGAGTTCGCTATCTTCGTGATGATTTGCAATATAAAGAAGCCAAGACACTTTTTGATGCCGCCAGAGTTGATGGGGTAGCCGAATTCGAAGATGACCAAGACCGCGATTGGTCTCTGATTTATAACCGCCAAGAAGGTACTTACACTTTAATCCGTCGCCAAAGAGAATAAATCGTTCCCAAAAAACCTATCGTCGGATAATTTTTTATCGCCGAAAGGGCGATTTTTTGTTTACCCAGTAGTAAGATTTTTCTACTACTGGGTTTACACTGAGCTTGTCGAAATGATAGAATAAAATAAAATAATGAGAAAATTTAAGATAGTATTTTTGGTTTTGGTAATCGTTCTGGGTCTTGGGGCGGTTTTTTTCTTTTGGAGAGATTTTTCAAATTTTTATTCAAAACTACCTTTCAAACCGCCAGAAATTGAAAAAGGAATTGGCGAATTTTTAGCGAAAGAAGTTGAAAAACAAATTTCAACGCCTCCACCTTTGCGGGCAAAAGAAGAAGTCCCAGAGTCATATTTAACCCGAGCCGGCGTAATTCAACGGACCAATTCTCAAAGAGAAAAATACGGTCTTCCACCGCTCAAAGAAAACCCCCGGCTCAACGTCAGCGCTGAGTTAAAGGTTGCAGATATGTTTGAGAAGCAGTATTTCGCTCATATTTCTCCTTCTGACAAAGGAGTAAAAGATTTGGCCGAAATTTCAGGTTATGAATTTATTGCTATTGGCGAAAATCTGGCTTTAGGAAATTTTCAAAATGATGAAGTCCTTGTCCAAGGCTGGATGGATAGCCCCGGTCATCGGGCAAATATCTTAAATCCAGGTTATCAGGAAATTGGGGTGGCGGTTCAAAAAGGAAATTTTGAAGGCAAAGCCACTTGGCTGGCAGTTCAGCATTTTGGCAGGCCCTTATCTGCCTGTCCTCAACCGGATGAAGCGCTCAAGGCCGAAATTGATGTCAATCAAATGAAAATTTCCGAACTCCAAACAACTTTAACAAAATTAGAATCCGAAATCCGAACTATGAGGCCAAAACGCGGCTCAACTTATAATCAAAAAGTCCAAGAATACAACGCCTTTGTTTTCCAATACAACAATCTTGTTGACCAAACTAAAACATTAATCAATGCCTACAACAGCCAAGTCAATCTATTCAACCAATGCGTCGTCGGCGTGGAATAAATTTTTGAAATATTATGCAAAACAAAAATTTTATTCATCAAAAGGCGAATTTGGAAGGGAAAGTTAAATTGGGAAAAAATGTTAGCGTTTGGGCTTTTGCTTCAATTAGAGGTGATGAGGGGAAAATTACAATTGGCGATAATTCCAATGTCCAAGAAAATGTTGTTATTCACGGCAAAACAAAAATAGGCAAAAATGTAACGGTAGGGCATGGAGCCATAGTTCATGGGGCAAAAATTGGAAACAATGTTTTAATTGGGGCAAACAGCACAATTTTAGATAGTGTCGAAATTTCAGATTGGAATATTATTGGCGCCGGTACTTTAATTCCACCTAGAACAAAAATAGGGAAGGGGAGTGTAGTGATGGGAATTCCAGGCAAAATAATTAGAAAATTAAATAAAAAAGACAAAAATTTAATAATGAAATCCTACAAAAGTTATTTAGCAAAAATAAAAAATCTATTAAACAAGTAAGGGAGTGCCCCTTACCTGGGAATTAATATTGTGCGACATTTAATAGATAAGATAAAGAAAAACCGTTAGAGTGAAGAACTCAACGGTTTTTTTCATTCCCCTTTGATTTGACAAATCTTGGAATATGTTTTATAGTAAATGCCAGTAC
>Ga0210050_1003175_pt1 | contig 14843 bp, 10 predicted proteins | sample CryGey132114_all_FD_185463 | JGI IMG/M metagenome (GOLD analysis project Ga0210050, IMG submission 185463) | Groundwater microbial communities from aquifer - Crystal Geyser CG22_combo_CG10-13_8/21/14_all (SPAdes) (version 2) | ecosystem: Environmental > Aquatic > Deep subsurface > Groundwater ...
TAAATGCAGTATCCAACCCTTGAACCACATCATGTTCAACCAAAAAAGATAAGCTTTGAAAACCAATAGATCCTGGCACCAGCACAATAATTCCAGAAACCATAATAATATAAGGGCTTGAAACCTCGACTAACGAACTAGAAAGTACCGCGATTAGTGCTGATAATAAAGATGCGATAGTGGGAAATAAAAGTTTGGCCGATCCTTCCGTGAGCACCCAAAGCACCAAAGCACCAGTTAAGCCACCAATCAGCAATGACATGAAAATTTCGAACAGATGCCCTCCCAATATTCGGGCGATAGCACCGGACAATAAAGCAAAAGCGAATAAGCTCAATAGACTGGAGAATCTCGAAGGTTGCTCTATAATTTGCTCTAATTCAGCACCACCAGACTCCAAATTCAACGAGCCCTGTAAACATCTCGCCACCACATCATCTACCATTAACTGTTTTTCTAGGTTAACCTCTCCGGGTTCAACACGCATCACATAGGTAATAGGCTCTAACTTTTCATAGGAAAAACTCATAATGATATTGGTGGGTTGAGACAGACACTGAATATCAAATTTCAAGCTGTTGGCAATTTTTTTCATGGTATGCTCTAACTCATAAGCCGTCATACCATAGAGATGTAAGGCCTTAGCTAAACGCAGCATAAAACCAATAGGTTTTTTAGTACCTCTAAAATTGGGATAGGATGGTGTTTTTTGGGATATTTTTAAATTCATGATTTAAAAATAATACTGGATCTGATCGTCTTCTGCCAAAATATTAGGCTGCCCTAGAGATATCACGCCCTCGCCTTGCAATGGGAACTCCTCTCTTCGCAAATAAATCTCATTTTTCCCCAAGGGTTGTACATAGGTACCATTAGAACTGTGATCAACCAGAATAAATTTTCCATGTCGGTAGGTAATATGACAATGTTTTCTGGAAACTTGATTCGATTGAACACAAAGCTCCACTTCATTCTTAGTTCTACCAAAATGATAAGGAATATTATTAGTGGAAACATGCAAAGACTGATTTTGAAAAACCAGCGTTAACTCTTCAATCGGTGCGATCTTATTCAGTTCATTGCTTGATAACAGCATGGTGGCGTTTTGAACAGAGAGATCAGGTTCCCAGCTATAACGATAAATCGTTGAAGTCTCATGCTCTCCCTTAATTTGCAATCGATCAAACTCATGGCAACTAACCGCAAAAGACTCTGGCAGATTTTGAAAGCTACTTTCACTCAACAATATTTGTTTTGCTTTAGCAATCTTTACAATATAAGCCGCTGAATTCACTGTATCACCAAACACATCATCCCCATCTAATAAGGTTTCACCAAAACTCATGCCTATACGAATCGACAAAGTTCTCGTTAAGTAAAACAGTTGGATATCTCTAGCACATGCCAATGCATCCTCTGCACTGTTAAATCGTGACATGATCTCGTCCCCAATGGTCTTAATCAGCACCCCTTGGTTATCCTCACTCATTCGAATCATGCAGCTCACCGTTTCATCCACAAGCTTTTTGGCCTCAGTATTACCCAGCGTCTTATACAGATTTGAACTCCCTGCAATATCAGCAAATAAAATGGCTCTAAATTGCGCGTCTGACATGATGAGATCTTGTGGTTAATGGTAAATTAAGTATATACCCATAATCCACAGATTCAACTACAAGTGCGACTCAGCTTAACGGGTAAAGAGGTGGCTATCTGTTCTATTCATCAGCATCTCTTTTCCGGCAAGATAGCAGCCAGCATGAGTAAATATAACCAGATAACCGAAGATAAAAGATAGCAGATTTGGTCAGGGTTGAAACCAATGGGGCCATGAATTCGATTTATTCAAGTCAAAACGATTGAACAACAAGATATTCAGTCTTTGGGAAAAATTAAAAAAACCAAAACCAACCTACCCAACCACCTTCTTATGTCTAATCAAAAAACAATGATGAATATGCCGATTCCTCTGAAAATCCGGATCAAAAGTTTTATCCGAAATATTCTCAACATCAAAAATTTCAGCCAACTCTTCATCCAGTTTAAATTTTCTCAAGTTATTCGAAAAAATCATCAAGCCATCTTGATCAAGAGATTCCATTAATTTCTCGATAAAAATGCCATGATCTTCCTGAACATCCCAATGCGTCTCCATGCTTTTCGAGTTGGAAAATGTGGGGGGATCTAAAAAGATAACATCATATTTTAAGGTGTTATCCATCAGCCATTGAATACAATCTTGTTGGATAAAATGGTGATTAGAGCCAGTAAATCCGTTGGCTTTCATATTGCGCTCTGCCCACGCTATATAGGTATTGGACATATCAACTGTGGTGGTACTGGCAGCGCCTGCCGCTGCCGCGTAAACGGAGGCTGTTCCGGTATAGGCAAATAAGTTTAACAGGCTCTTTTTGGCTGCGTGTTGTGCCACTAAACGGCGCATGGGTCTGCTGTCTAAGAATAATCCTGTGTCTACATATTTACCTAAATCCACTTCAAATCTAAGACCCGATTCGTACACAGTAAAAGGTTCTACATCTACTGCAGAGAGTAGCTCTTGTTTTTGATATTGGTCTTCATTTTTTTGTTTACGACGACGTTTAATACAAATTTCTTCAACAGAAACTTGATAACGTTCTCTAATCACTAACACCACTTCATCAAGACGTTTTCGCGCAGTTTGTGGTGGAATGGTTCTCGGCGCGGCATATTCTTGGACATGAAAATAACGACCATAACGATCAATCGCCACGTTGTATTCAGGGAGGTCGGCATCATAAAGCCGGTAGCATTCAATGCCTTCTTTTTTTAACCAACTTTTAAGTTTACGATCATTCTTAGCCAGTCGATTAGAAAGCTCGCGGCCACCTGTTGAAAGTTCTGTGACGCTTTGAGTGTAGGCGCTTTGTGAAAAGTTTTCTGGTATCACTTTAGAACAACAAAGTTCAATGGATAATTGTCCATTGAACATGTGATAAAATTTGTCTGAACGAATGCCTGTGGCTCTGCCCATATCCTTATCAATGGCGAGATAAGCGGCCTTAGCACCGATTGCACAGCGTTTAAGCCAATCGCCTAACTCTCCAAATACTTGTAGCGCTTGAATGCGCTCATCTAATCTTTCACCATAGGGTGGATTAGTGACAACCAAACTATTTTCTGCCACTTGGTGTTGGTTACTGGCGAGATCCATTTTTTTCAAAGTGATTATTTCACTCACGCCAGCTCTTCTAATATTTTCTTCAGCTAGGTCAAGAACGCGTCCACTTTTTTCAAAACCAAATAGCTCACCTTGAAAGGTCATTCTGCTTTGTGCAACTTTATCACGAGCTTCTTCAATCAATTTGGCCCAAAGTAAAGGTTGGTGTGCTTTCCACGCCGTAAAACCCCAGCGCTTTCTTAATAATCCTGGCGCTTGATTCCAAGCCATCATGGCGGCTTCGACTAAAAGTGTCCCCGAACCACATAAAGGATCGACTAAATCGCCCCCTGCTGCTGCAACCTGAGGCCAACCAGCGCGTAATAAGACGGCAGCGGCTAGATTTTCTTTCATGGGGGCGGCACCTGTTCCAGTTCGATAGCCTCTTTGGTGCAAGCTGGTGCCAGATAGATCTAAATAAAGCTGTGCTTGGTGTTGATTACAAAATAGATTCCATTGCAGATCAGGGTTATCTTTATCCACAGAAGGTCGAACACCTCTGTCATCTCGATATCGATCCACTAAAGCATCTTTAACCTTTTGAGCGACATAGATACTGTGATCGCTAAAGGCACGACGCAAACGCACAGAAATTGCGAAGGTTTGATGAATAGGAAATGTCTCAGACCAATCAATGGCATAAATTTCTTTGTAGAGATCTTCTTCAGACTGACATTCAAAACTGGCCATTTCCAGCAATACGCGACTGGCTAGGCGCGACCATAAACAAACGCTGTAAGCTAATTTGAGATCCCCAGAAAAATGCACACCGGCTACCGTCATTTTAACATTGTCAGCCCCTAGATCGGTCAATTCTTGGAAAAGTAGTTCTTCCAATGATTTAGGACAGGTGGCGAAGAGTTTGTATTGGATGGCTGAGTTCATGAGATGGCTGTTGTTCAGATACGGAATAAACAGGATTATACCTGAATAACGCCTAAGGTGCTGTAGCCTAATGGATGAATGTTATGCGGTAAAACTCAAATAAAGGCTCACAATTCAAGTTGGGATGGTGAAATTGGGCTTTTAACTAAAATTAATCAGTTCAAACTGACCCTCATGGCAACGACAATAGCTGCCTGTTTTTCCCCAATCACCCAAAACGATTCTTTGAGCTGGACCTGTTTTTAAGTCAAGTGAATGGATTTTTTGGCGATGAGTGTGTCCGTGAATAAGCCTATGGACTGCTTGCGATTCCATCACTGTAATCACCTCTTCTGGATTCACATCCATAATAGGATTGTCCATTTGTTGGTAAGATTGTTGTTGCTTGTTTTGACTTTGTTCACGCATTTTTTGTGCGATGGCAATTCTTTGTTCAAGGGTATGTTTTAAAAATTCTGCTTGCCATTGCGGTGCTCTAATCCATTTTTTGAAATTTTGGTAATCAATATCGAGTGTACAAAGTGAGTCACCGTGCATGAGTAATACAGGTGTTTCAGCTATTTTTTGGATGCTTAACTCAGGTAATAACACGCCTCCACAGCGTTGTAAAAAATCATCCCCTAATAAAAAATCTCTATTACCATGAATAAAAAACAACCCTTTATTTTGTGCGGTATATTGTTTAAAACAGGCAATCACTTGTTCAGATAATTCGGTCTTAAAATCATCTCCAATCCAATACTCAAATAAATCCCCTAAAACGTATAAATTATCTGACTCAGGAGCAATATTTTCCATGAAATGAAAAAAGAGATGAGGGACATTTTTTTGTCCCTCATAAAGATGTAAATCGGAGATGAGGAGATCCATTTTAAGGTTTATCTGGATATGTTACTCGCTAATGTAAGCGCGAGTGACAACCACATCTTCTACTGGCACATCCTGATGACCTGATTTATTACCAGTTTTCACTTGTTTGATGGATTCAATCACATCCATTCCATCAACCACTTCACCAAAAACACAATAACCCCAACCTTGACCACTCTCAGCACTAAAATCTAAGAAATCGTTATTTTTTACATTGATAAAAAATTGGCTACTGGCAGAATGTGGATCGCTGGTTCTTGCCATGGCAACTGTACCTACTTTATTGGACAAACCATTATTGGCTTCATTTTTAATCACAGGATCTGTTGCTTTTTGCTTCATGCCAGCTTCAAAACCACCGCCTTGAATCATGAAGTTTGAAATCACGCGATGAAAGATAGTGCCATCATAATGCCCTTTGTTCACATAATTGAGAAAGTTTTCGACGGTTTTTGGGGCTTTTTCTGCATTGAGTTCTAAGGAAAAATTTCCCATGTTTGTTTCAAAAATAACCATTGTTGGCTCCTAATAATTGCACTGTATCTATAGAGTGCGCTGCAAGTAAAATTCTGTCTAAATAAACTATTTCATGCCTTCAAGTAAACTATTCAAGGCTCTGATAGTTCGGGCTTTTTTGATCAGAACCTCTTTGACAGGACGATGCCTACCTAAGAATAAATCTGGGCTAACTTCTGTGTTTTCAATGGCCTTAACCACATCCATTCCTTCTACAACCTTGCCAAATACCGTATATCCAAATTTTTGTTCTGAACCATTGAGGCTTTCATTGTTTCCCGTATTGATATAAAACTGTACTCTCGCCGAATGAGGATCTTCTGTTCGAGCCATAGCAATAGTTCCTACATCATTCCTTAACCCATTATAACTTTCATTGCGAACTGGCTCGCCTGTTTTCTTCTCTTCACCCTGTGGGGTATAACCTCCCCCCTGAACCACAAAGCCTTTCACGACGCGATGAAAAATGGTGCCATCATAAAAAGCACCATCCACATATTTGAGAAAATTAGCCACTGTTTTGGGGGCGTTTTTGGGGTCAAGTTCTAACACCATATTTCCCATTGAGGTTTCAATTTTAACTCTCGGATTACCTTCAGCAACAGCCAATTCGGCAACAGCCAGTTGGGTTGCAAAGACCACAAAAAGCAAAATAGAGCGTTTTTTTAACAGGGCAAACATTTTAGCTCCTCATTGTTTATCGAAGATGGGTTATCGAAGGCTGTTCGTCAAAGAAAGTTCATCCTCAGAAAGTTTCTGAAAAAGTACCGTTCAAAAAAACGCTAATGATATACTGAAACCCCATTAAAAAACAGGGGCTGGACTTAATCGGAGTGAATGGTTTGGATTAAGGCGTCGCTAACAAGGGAATAAATACTTGTTGCTGTGAAACGGTTTTCCAAGTTTTGCTCAAGCTATCAACACTCATTACATCATAAGTGATTTCACCAGTGATATCTCCTTGAGCGTCCCAATCGTTGGCACCATAAGCCCCTGAATAATTGACTTCTATTCCCGACTTTACCCATTGTAATGCCTGCGCTAGATTAGAGGGGCTTACCGTTTCACCCGGAGGATTCATCACCTCTCGAAGACTATCCCTAACCATCAATCCAGAAGGGTTATCGGTACCATTCACAAATCCCGCTCTTTCTATTGCAAGGGCTGTGACCAAAACTAAATCATAGCCACTAACCGTAAACGACTCTGGCGCCAAACCAAATTGCTGTCGATACAATTGTTCGAACAGGATCATTTCAGGATTTGTGGCTAATCCAAAGCCTGGGGCTGTCCCAACATCTGTTTCTATCTGTCTGGGATCGGCTAAATTATTGACAAAGGCACTGACACCAGCCGCTGCATCGGGAAAAAGAAAACGCGCCTTGATGCCAAAGCTGATAGATTCATTCACCCAGTTTGCAGAAATATCAGGCTCTACGATAGCCTCTAAGACTAAATCTGGATTCTGCTCGGCCACCCTGGCTAAAAAGCTATCAAATCCATTGGTCACAGTAAATGGCACTTCTATTCTATCGATGACCTCTCCCCCGAGCTGTTCAAAGCTTTGCTTAAATCTTTCCGTTAATGTTTCCCCATAGGGATCCGTTTGATTGTGCACAGTCACCACGCGCCTAAAACCTTGGTTGAATGCCAAGTCCGCTAAAATTTTACTTTGAATCACATCCGAAGGTACCATTCTAAAAAAGAAATCATTATCTGCATAGGTTGAAAAAAAAGTGGAGGTGGCTGATTCTGATATTAAAGGAATTTGCTTTGGAATACTGAGTTCAGAAATGGCTAGAGATCGAGAAGAAAAGGAAGAGTGTATTGCTTTAATATCGACCTTGAGAAGTTGCTTCGCCAGAGCCACTGAATCTGGCACGTCAGCCGACACAAAAGCCACCACATTTAGCTTTTTATTGAGTACACCACCCGCGTCATTCACATCTCGAACCCCCAGCAGCACAGAATTTCTAATAGCTGGTGAATTAGCAATACTACCAATATTTATCGCATTTCCATCATATTGATCTGCTAATGGATCAGAAACAAAGGGTTGGTCAAAATTGGAGGAGCCACCGCCGCAGCTCGTTAAACAAAACGCCACAAAAATAAGAGGCAGAATGGGAGGTTGTGTTTTCAATGCTATTTCCTAAAACCTTTGTTGGTAACTTAAAACCCCGTGCCGCCCCAAGGAGGGAAACTCAATACCCCCAAACCCAGGATTGACATATTCAGAATTAAACAGATCTTTAATTGATAATGATAAAGTGCCCTGTTTACCTTTCACCAAGGAAAAATGCGTCGTCGAAAAAGTCATATCGCTTTTCATATAACTGCCTAATGAGTAAAACTGATTGGTCAATAATACGTTAGAGGTTGAAGCGGGTCTTGAATCCACCCAACGATTATTCCAACTCCAACTTAATTTGAGCGGCTCCCAATGATAATAAAAACCCAAGTTGGCAGTTTGCTTGGGAAATAATTCTCCCCTTTCACGATGTTCCAGAACAAACAAGCTAAGTGGATTTTGTTCTAATGCGTTTTTTTGGTAACTATAGTTCATATAAGCATCTAACGAACCGAAAAGCATTCTGAGCTCTAGTTCTAGTCCATTGGTTTTGCTAGCTGAAAGATTATTGGCCAAGAGGTTACTACCATCAGATTGAAAGGTCACCAGATCATTCACTTCGGTATGAAATAAGGTAGTGGTCATATTGAGTTTGTCGGCAATGGGCATAGATAAGGATAATTCTGTGGTTTGTGCTTTCTGTGCATTGAGCTCAGGGTTACCAATAATATCGCCAGATTGAACACTTTTACGAAACAGTAATTCTGGGGATGGGGCTTGAAATGAGCTTCCAAAGAGTAATTTAAGCACCATCTCATGAGGGAGATTACCCACGACACCAAACCTTACCGACTCTTGCTGACCAATAATAGAGTCGTCATCCATCCGATAACCTAAATTCACTCGCCAATTTGAATTTAATTGCCATAAATATTGCAGATAAAATCCCTTATTAGAGATATTAATAGACTGAGGTTCTGTGATGGTATTTCTTTGCCCTGTATTTCTATCCACTCTGGTAAAACTTTCTAAACGCTGATGATCATTTTTTGAGTCTAATCCCAACAACAAAGTATCATTTTGTCGAAGGCTGATGAATAACTCCGCACCAAAATCCTCACTATGATAACCAATATCAGGTTTCAAAAAGAAATTCTCTGCGCCAACTTCTTGCTTATCATTTTTATTATTTTGCCCATCCGCATAAGCCGCAAACAACCTCAACTGATAAGTCTCTGAGAAACTATAATGATAATTAACACGTAAGAAATAATTATCAATGGCCTCTCTAGTGGTACCAAACACGGACAAAGGGTTGAGTTCAGAAAATGGATTTTCCACATCTAAGCGTTGAAAGTGGCCATTGAATTCAATTTTTTGTTGGGTGTCAATATCCCAACCTAGTTGCGCGTAGGCACTAAAGGGTTTGCTATCATCTGAAACAGCCTGAACTGATCTATCTGGATCACTTCTAATCGCATCATAACTGGGAGAGTTTCTGGGAAGTTGAACGCCAGATCGGTCAAAAGAACCTTGACTCACACCATAAATATAATCTAGTTTTGTGGTAAATCCCCCACCACTTAATTCAGCTTGATAGCCACCGCTTTGGTGCTGATAGCTCTCAACGGTGGTTTTAACTGCCCCCCCTTCCTTCTGAAAAAAATCTGATTTTTTGGTGATGATGTTCACTACGCCTAAAAATGCATTAGCTCCGTAAAGTGCAGAAACTGGTCCTCGAACAATTTCAACTCTATCAACCAGATCCATGGGGATCAGCTCATTGCCTAAAAAATTCTGTGAGGTCGATCTAAAACTCACAGGCTGGCTGTTAATCATCACCTTAAGGGTTCGGCTCCCCGATCTCACTCCAGAATTAATGCCTCTGACACCAAAATTATGTTGGCTCAAATCATCATTATCTACAAATCCCACCACATGGGATAAGATTTCAGCAACATTTTGATAGCCAGAATGCACGATGTCTTTTGCTGTCACTACAGTGATCACTGCGGGTGAAAGTTTTAACTCTTGAGGGGTTTTGGTAGCTGTTTCTACCTTTGTATTCAGAAGCTCTTCAAAACTTAAATTGAATAAAGCCTCCATAGTCTCATCACTGCCATCTGCATAGCTCAGAGAAGTTTGAGAACTCATAGCGATAACCAAACAGCCTACAATTATCTTTGTACCCAGCAATCGCAAAAAAAATGTTTTACCCTCAACAATCATTTTCCACTCAATATCCCAGACTAAGGTTGAAATCCCCTATTAAGAAATAGATGCTTTTGCTCAAAACGTCAACTTATACTCGCATTACCAGATATCAGGGGCATAAACAGAGGAATTTCACCTGAAAGGATAAGTTTTGTTTAAATTTAACCTGAAAAACTGAGGGATAAATTGGATGAAAATGGGATTAATGATATATTTCAACTCATTCACTCATAGCTTAAAAATATAACCCTGAGGAAGTAAAATCGCATGCTGCAAATATACAATAGTCTAACCAAACAGAAAGAAACCTTTATACCCAGATTGGAAGGTAAAATCTGTATGTATGTCTGTGGTATCACCGTTTATGATTATTGTCATATTGGCCATGCTCGGACCTTTGCAGCCTTTGATGTTATCACCCGATTTTTCAGGCATTCTGGTTATGACCTCAAATTTATTCGAAATATCACCGATATTGACGACAAAATCATCCATAGAGCCAATGAAAACCACGAAAACTTTCAAGAACTTACCGCTCGCTTTATTAAAGCCATGCATGAGGACTTTATTAAGCTTGGTTTTGCTGAACCTGACTTTGAACCCAGAGCTACTGAGCATATTCCACAAATCATCCAAATGATTGAATCTCTCATTGAAAGAGGTTTTGCCTATCGTTGTGAAAATGGAGATGTTTACTACGATGTCAGCCAGTTTCAAGATTATGGCAGATTGAGTGGACAGGATTTAGAACAACTTCGAGCAGGTGCAAGAGTTGAGATATCCAATGATAAAACTGATCCCGTGGATTTTGTGCTTTGGAAATCAGCAAAACCCGATGAACCTCATTGGCCTTCACCTTGGGGGAATGGTCGACCTGGGTGGCATATTGAATGTTCTGCTATGTCAACTTGCTGCTTGGGTAATCATTTTGATATCCATGGTGGCGGCTCCGATCTCACCTTTCCACACCATGAAAATGAAATAGCCCAATCAGAAGGTGCAACAGGTCAAACCTATGCCAACACTTGGATCCATACCGGTATGGTGCAGGTAGATAAAGAAAAGATGTCCAAATCCTTGGATAATTTTTTCACCATCCGCTCTGTTTTAGATAGTTATCATGGAGAAGTGGTTAGATTCTTTTTGGTGAACAGTCATTATCGTAGTGCTTTGAATTATTCCCAAGAAAATTTAGAGCGTTCCAAAAACGCCTTAGAAAGATTATATTTAGCTTTGCGTGGCTTAGATCTTAGCCAAGGCGATGCGGATGCTGTGGACTTACAATACCAAACACGCTTTCATCAGGCCATGAATGATGATTTTAATACGCCAGAAGCCATCGCGGTATTATTTGATCTCGCTCGTGAGATCAATCGGTTAAAAGCTGAAGATGAAAAAAACGCTATCCACCATGCTTGTTTACTCAAAAATCTGGGTGCAATCTTGGGGCATTTACAACAGGCACCAGAGGAATACTTCAAACAAGGTAGTGATGATTCAGGCGATATTGAACAACTTGTCGCCTTAAGAGATAAGGCGCGCGCAGAGAAAAACTGGGCAGAGTCTGATAGATTAAGGGATGTTCTGTTAGAACAGGGGATCACCCTTGAAGATAATGCTGCAGGGACACTGTGGAGGAAAATATAAGGGGGGTTTAAAATCTATTTTAGTTTCCTCAATATTGAAAGTTAGGTCAATTTATAGGATCAGTTTAATTTTTTGACCTTTCTTAATCTGAGTTGAACTGAGTTAAATAAACGCTCTATTGGCCCAAAGGTAGTTTATTCATCTTTATCAAATGTGAATAATCCATATTGGTGGAGAGCATTGTTTCTACCTCATTGATAGAAACAGGCTTAGAAATTAAAAATCCCTGTACAAAGTGCTTCCCCATTTTTTGCAAACAATCCAATTGCCAAGTTGCTTCCACGCCTTCTACCACCACATTCATTTCCAAAGCTTCAGCTAAGGCAATGATGGATTTGATCACATGATTTTTATCGAGATCAGGATCCATATCCGTCAAAAAACTCCGATCTATTTTGACAGTATCTAAGGCAAATTTATGTAAATAACTGAGAGAGGAATAGCCTGTTCCAAAATCATCCAACATTAATTGCACCCCCATGGTTTTCAACGCACCAATAACCTCAGTGACCGCATCAATATTCTCAACCAATGCATGCTCAGTAATTTCCAGTTTAATACAATCTGGACAGATGCCATTTTTTTCAAAAAGTGCTTTTAATTGTTTAGGGAAGCTTTTATTGGCTAAATGTTTTCCTGATATATTGACACTGATCACCACCAATTTTTGATTGGGCAATCGTGTTTTCCAGTCTTGTTGTTGTTTCATGACTAAGTTTAAAATATGCCAGTCAATATCCAGTATCAAATCACTTTCTTCCGCAATAGGAATAAATGAATCGGGATTGATCAAACCCTTTTCTGGATGATTCCAACGAACCAATGATTCAAAGCCATTAAGCTCTCCTGTATTAATACAAATCACCGGTTGATAATGCATTTCTAACTGATCATGCTCCATGGCGGAGACCAACGCTTTTTTCAAATCAGGAATTCCATGAGTTTCCACATCGACCAAATCTTGATAGACACAATAACATCCTCGCCCTTTAGCTTTTGCTTCATACATTGCCTTATCAGCCTGACGAATTATTTCTTCTGCGGTTTGATTCGTTTCATGGGTGGAGGCAATACCAATACTGGTGGAAATTGAAATCTGGTGCCGATTAATTATTTTGGTTTTTTCCAATAGCGCAATAATTCTAGAAGAAAGTTTCATGGCTTGATGAATATCAGACAGAGAGTCTAGAACAATAGCAAATTCATCGCCACCTAGACGGCCCAAAGTGTCCCCTTTACGTAAGCAACTTTCGATTTCAGCGCTCACGATCTTTAGCAACTCATCACCAATGGCATGCCCCATGGTATCGTTCACAAACTTGAAGCGATCAAGATCCAAAAACAGCACGGTCACTTGAATCTTTTTGCCTCTACCCAGTTGATTTAACGCATGCTCAAGTCGGTCCAGAAATAAGTGTCTATTGGGTAATCCAGTTAAAGCATCATGCATGGCTCTATGCTGTAAAGAATCTTCATCCAATTTTCTGCGCAATGCCTCTCCTATATGTTGAGAGACGTAGACCAACAATTCCTTATCTTTGTCGGTATAACTGATATTCTTAATATAACTTTGTACCACGACAGCACCACTTAACTCGCGCTCACTAAAAAATGGCACGCCAAGCCAAAATTCTGTTTCACTACCTAATAAATCAAATTCGCCAGACTGATCTAACTCTGACAATCTTTTTTTTGTGGCCAACAAGGGTGTTTTGGTGCTTAAAATATATCCAGTAATACTGCGTTTCAGCATGTCGTTTGAAAATACCCTATTGGGTTCGATTTTGTCCATGGTATCCACAAAATAGGGAAAGCGAATAGATTGCTTTTCGTTATCTACAATCGCAATAAAGAAGTTTTCAGCATACATAAGCTGCGCAACAATTCGGTGCAAGCCTTGGAAGAAATCATCTAAGTTTTTACTGGTATGGGATATTTGTGAAATCTCAAATAACGCTGATTGTACTTTTTCAGAATACTCTAATTCGATAATAGAGTTTTTAAACCGATGAATTAACAACTCTTTTTCCAAAGTCAAATACATAATTGAACTAAGCACAGGAGAGAATTGATAAAATAGATCGGTTTTGGTGGGCGAATGGATCCAATCAATCACCATAATGCCCTGAAGTCCATTTCTATGCATTAAAGCCACCACTGCACGGTAACTTTCCTCCTCTTTTTTAACAAAAACTGGGTATTTAGCGGGCAATTTTTGTTCAATTTGTTGCAATAATGAAGAATCTTGATCCTCTATAAAGGCTTCTAAAGGATCACCTTGAGCAGATTGTTTTTGTAATTGATGTGTCTCTTTATCTAAAAGTGAAATGGAGCAATAGTGGAAATCCAATGATTCAATCAAGGTGCTTGAGATGCTTTGGCACATCTCGGTAATAGAATGCACCCTGAGCGCAGATCGAGAAAAGGAATAAACCACCTCGGCCAACGGCTTATCAATTTCAATTTGTTTAAAATCATTCGACATAGGTAATTTTCATCTTCAATAGTTTGACAGCTGTACAACCTCTAAAATCTTCATTTTGTTTACCTACTGGATAATTTTGAATTAAGTTAGCGCCAAAAAAGTAATATTTGTTGTGCGCTGAACTCTCTTCTTACAGAGAATGCATTAAACTGCAAATAATGACATCAAATACCTATACTGTGCAACGCTATTATTTCATTATTTGAACTGGTTCACACAATATTACCAAGTATAAGGGCTAATAGGTTTAAAAATAACCAAACCCATCTCATCATGATATTCAACAAGGAACCACTCATGCCCAACGAACTCATTAGATTGAGGGAAGAGATTAAAAAATCTGACAGTCATCTTATTGATATTTTAGCAAAAAGAGTACAGCTTGGCAGAGAGATATATAAAATAGAAGCCGATGAAGGATCAACCGTTTTTACATCCGAACAGCAACAAATACAATTAACGGCCAGAAGAACTGAAGCCTTACTTAAAGGCTCTCATTGAGGGAATTTTACACCAATTATTGAATGAGATCGCTCATTTCTAACCAGATCAAGGCGTTACCGTCACTCCCGCTTGTGTTGGAAAGGTTTTCATTATTGGAGGAGCTGGGCCATTAGGAAAATTATTTACTCAACTATTTAGTTCAGCTCAATACTCGGTGTCCATCTTGAAAAAAAATGACTGGTCTCAAGCCGAAATTATTTTCCATCAAGCAAAACTGGTCATTGTCGCTGTCCCTATTAATGTGAGTTCAAACATCGCATCTTGGGACACCCATAAGTTAGCGTTTAACTAAAAAAAGGAAATCGCCGTAAAGGGTTAGCTCACCGACCAGTTTCAGCCCGCTCACTACCCCTCCGGCACAGATCCGTACGTGCGCTATTAACGCATACGGCTCCTACGACAAGTCAGACACTCAGTCGCATATTGGGGTATGGGTGTAGCACTCGTACACT
>Ga0210050_1003182_pt1 | contig 14810 bp, 19 predicted proteins | sample CryGey132114_all_FD_185463 | JGI IMG/M metagenome (GOLD analysis project Ga0210050, IMG submission 185463) | Groundwater microbial communities from aquifer - Crystal Geyser CG22_combo_CG10-13_8/21/14_all (SPAdes) (version 2) | ecosystem: Environmental > Aquatic > Deep subsurface > Groundwater ...
CCACCTAATCGATCATCCCGAGGCCACGACCGATGATCTCTTGGAATTCGTGAAGGGGCCCGATTTCCCCACCGGCGGTTTGGCCTACAACCAGAGTGACATTCGCCATGCCTACGCCACCGGCAAGGGCGGGGTGCTGACGCGAGGCGAATCCGAGATTGTCGAAAATAAGGCCGGGACCTTCCAAATCATCATCAAATCGATTCCGTATCAGGTTAATAAGTCGGAATTGATCGTGAAGATTGCCGACTTGGTGCGCGATAAGAAACTGGAAGGCATCCGCGATATTCGCGACGAATCCACGCGTGATATTCGCATTGTGGTGGATCTAAAAACGGGAACTCAACCGCAGAAAATTCTTAACGCGCTCTATAAGCACACGGAACTGGAGACCGTCTTCCATTACAATTTACTGACGATTGTGGATGGGGTGCCGAAACTGATGGCGCTCGAAGGCATCTTAGAAGAATTTCTCAAACATCGTCAAACGGTGGTGGTGCGTCGAACCAAGTATGATTTGCGAATCGCCGAGGCGCGGGCGCATATTTTGGAAGGTCTCAAAAAGGCCCTTGATCACATCGACGAGATCATCAAACTGATCAAGAAATCCAAAGACACCGTGGCGGCGCACGCCGCCTTGATGAAAGAATTCAAATTTAGCGACTTGCAGGCCACCGCCATTCTGGAAATGCGTTTGCAAAAGTTGGCTGGTTTGGAACGTCAGAAGATTGAAGACGAGCTCAAAGCCAAGTTGGCCTTAATCAAAGAACTGAAAGCGATTCTGGCCGACTCGAAGCGAGTGTTGGCGATCATCAAGGATGAGTTTACCGAGATTAAGACCAAGTATGCCGATCCGCGTCGCACCCGGATTATTAAGGGCGGGGTTAAGGAAATCAACGTCGAGGACTTGGTGGCCGAACAAGAAGAAGTGTTGGTGATTACTGCCGGCGGTTATATCAAGCGCACCGACCCGTCCGAGTACCGAGCCCAGAAACGCGGCGGGGTGGGGGTGATTGATGTCAATATGAAGGAAGAAGACTTCGTGACCATCTTCCTCACCGCCAACACGCACGACGACCTCCTCTTCTTCTCTGATCGAGGCAAGGCTTATCAGCTCAAGATGTACGAAATTGCCGAAGGCAAACGGGCCACACGGGGCAAATCGGTGATGAATTACTTGGCCTTGGCGCCAGAGGAGAAGGTGACCTCGGTTTTGGCCTTGCCCAAGAATCTCAAAGAAGTTAAATTCTCCCTCTTAATGTTGACCCGAGATGGCACGGCTAAGAAGGTGGCGGCCGATAGCTTCCGTGACGTGCGTCGGAGCGGCTTGATTGCGATTAAGTTGGCACCGAGTGATGAACTCTTGGCCGTATTGCCGATCGACAAGAATGATGAAGTTTTAATGTCGTCTCAAGCCGGTCAGGCAATTCGCTTCAAAGAGAGTGATCTGCGTCAGATGGGACGCACTGCCGGCGGTGTCCGAGGGATGAAACTAAAGAAGGATGATAAAATTGTCGGGGCGGAAGTGATTAAGCCTGAGGAACGTGACGGGACTTACTTGGTGATGAGTGGCGCCGGTTACGGCAAGAAAACCAAGCTTAAAGAATACAAAACGCAGAAGCGCGGTGGCTCCGGTATTAAAACGATGAGCGTCACGAAGAAGACGGGGACCTTGGTGTCAGTCAAGGTGTTGTCGGGGAGCGAAGAAGAAGTGTTTGCCATTTCCAAACTGGGTCAAGTGATCCGAACCAAACTGACCGAGATCCCAACCTTAAGCCGAGCGACCCAAGGCGTGCGGGTGATGAAATTGCGTGACGGCGATCACCTTGCCTCAATGACTTGTTTGTAAAAGTTGTAAAATTTATTTTTACAACAAGTCGAGCGCTTTCCAGATGGCATCTTCTGAAATGCCGTTATTGAGGCCGTATCTTAATACTTGTTTGAAGACTTTGATGTTAGTTTGTTTACCCATCCCGGGATTAATCGTCAAGATTAATCCCCCGATCCCATAATCAATCGGTTGGCTCGGTTTTCTGATGCAAGAATGAGACGTGCCACTGTCGGGTTTAGTCAACAACAGACCAAGTTTGGTGGTCATTTTGCACCAGTCGGAAAATTTTATATTGCCAAGAGAGTTTAAAAGATTTTTTCTTTTGACTTTCTCTTCGGCCATAAGCGCTAAACAGAGAAACTTATGACTTTGTTAGACTTCATTCGATCATTGAGATAAGTTTTAGTGCTCACGTGGAAGGCGGAATGAACGGCGTCTCTGATTTGATTTTCGATCTCGGATTCCGTGGGGTCGCTATTACTACCGCCGGTAATGATGGCCGGAATTTGCTTGCATTGAGCCGACCAGCCGTGTTCATCGGTTTCTAGATCAAATTTTAAGATCCCGCCAACCGCTTCAATTTGCTTCAAGGCTTCTTGCGCGCGGGATTCATCGGCTTTGTTTTCCGGCAAGTTGGTTGAATCAAAGAAAGGCCAAGGTTTTTTCATATTTCTTGATTATAATATTATTCTCAAATTATAGCAATGGTGACTAAAAGCCAGAGTTATTCACTTATAGGCTTGGTGGCGTTGGGGGATTAAGTTATAATTAAAGCACGATGGCTTTCGCTGATCCGCGCGCCAACTTGCAACAACTTAATCTGTCTCCGGGGCAGACGGTGGTGGATTTTGGGGCCGGCACCGGCGCTTACGCCTTGGCGGCGGCCGGCTTGGTGGGTTCGGAAGGCCGAGTTTATGCCGTCGAAATCCAGAAGGAACTTTTGGCTCATTTGAAACAAACGGCCATCAATCAGAATTTTCGCAATATTGAGTTGGTCTGGGGCGACATCGAGCAGGCGGGCGGGACCGGTCTGTCCGACCATCTGGCCGACGCGGTGGTCGCCTCCAACGTCCTCTTCCAAGCCAAGTCAATGTACACGCTGGCTCTGGAGTTGAAGCGGTTGCTTAAACCGGGCGGCAAAGCGCTGGTGGTGGAGTGGAGCGAATCCTTCGGCGGGACCGGACCAGCACCGGCTGATGTGGTGGCCTCCGAGACAGTCAAGCAGACTTTTAGTAGCGCTGGTCTCAGCTTCGTGTCCGAGTTTTCGGCCGGCGATCATCATTATGGGTTGATTTTTACAAAATAGTTCGACAAGCTGGTTCGATTATACTCACCATAAATCACTATGAATAAAACATGAAAGGCAGTATTTTCCAAACTATTTTGCTCGTGGGTCTCGGCTTCATTTTGGTGATTGCCGTGCTTATTTTCTCCGGTCTCTTACCCGGCTTCCGGGCGGCGCCGTTGGGACAGGCGGCCACGGTCACTGTGTGGGGCACTACGCGCCTGTCGAGTGTCTCGCCTTATCTGAATAAGGTGAATAAAAAAATTGAGAAGAGCTATCGCATTGTTTATATCGAGAAATCTGAAGCCAACCTCAACGACGAACTCTTGGAGGCCTTGGCCACCGACCAGGGACCGGACTTAGTGATCTTGCCGGCGGAACTGATTTTCCAAAATCGCAACAAATTCCAGACTCTGCCGTTCGAGAACTTCACCGAGCGCCAATATCAAGACGCCTTCGTGGACGGAGCCAATCTCTTCCGCACTACCGGTGGTTACTTGGCCTTGCCTCTGGCGGTGGATCCGCTGGTGCTTTACTACAGCAAAGAGATTTATCGCGACGCCGGCTTGCTTTCGCCGCCCGCCAATTGGGAGGAATTTGTGCTCCAACAACCCAAGTTGACGCGGATTAATGATTTGCGTCAGATTGATCGCAGCGCCGTGGCCTTCGGCACCAACAACAACATTGCCAATTTCAAAGACATCATCTCGCTCTTGGTGCTGCAAGCCGGTGGGCGACCGTTGGCTCTCTCGGGCGACAATTATCAGTCGGGCCTGACGGTAACGACGGCCAGCTTCAACCCAACCGAGTTGGCCTTGAGTTTTTATAACCAATTTGCCGACCCGACTCGCGCCACTTATACTTGGGCCCGATCCTTGCCGGAGGCGCGCGACTTCTTCGTGGCCGGGCGCTTGGCCAACTACTTCGGCTTGGCCAGCGAATTGCCGACTCTGTTGGCTCGCAATCCGCACTTGGAGCTGGACGTGGCGGCGGTGCCGCGACTTAATCGCGGCACCAATCTGACCTTCGGCCGCTTCTATGCCGCGGCCGTGCTCCGGAATTCGCCTCGTTCCAGTTACGCTTACTCGGCCGCCTTCGAGCTGGCGCTGGCCGATCACGGGGCCGAGGTGGGCGAGTGGCACCAATTGATGGGCTTGCCGCCGGTTCGCCGCAGTCTGCTTGGTCGAACTCCCACCGACGCCTTCGGCCCTGTCTTCTATCGCGAAGCCCTGGCCAGCCAAGCTTGGTCCGATCCGGATCCCGTGGCGACCAAGACCGTGATCGGCGAGATGATCAACGACGCCGCCACCGGCCGCTTAACTCCGGGCGGGGCGGTGGCCAAAGCCGACAAAGCGTTACAAGTGATAATCGAAAATAGCCGATGAAACGCCTTTTCTTAACCAAGATGAACTCGTGGCTGGCTTGGGGCTTGATTTTGGTGGCGGTGGTTCTGTTTCTGGTCCCGGTGGCCTTGGGGGCGGAAGAGACCGAACAGGGCGGTCTGGTGCCTTGTGGTTTCGGCTCGGCCGGACCGGAAGATTGTGGCTTGGATGACCTACTGATCTTGGCCCAAAACGTGATGAACTTTATGATGTTTAAATTGGCCCTGCCGATTGCGGTAGTGCTGATTATCTGGGCTGGTGGGAAGATGGTGGTGTATAGTACGACACCAGGAGAATATAAAAAGTCACTGAAAATGATCCAAAACGTGGCGTGGGGGTTGTTTATTATGTTTGCCGCTTACGTCATTATTCAACAAGGCTTGAGTTTCTTTATTGATGACGATCCGGATAACCCAATCAATCAAGCCCAAGACCGCGTCTTCCGCGACCAACCATAATTATGATATGATTAAAAACAAGATGAAACGTTTTCTCACTCTCGCTGGTCTTCACATTTTTACTCTTGGCCTTTTGGTCTGGCCGATAGGAGGTAAATTGTTGGCGGAAACAGGGCCAGTGGATTCCGGCGGCGTCCTCCAAAACCCCCTCAAGGCTGATACTTTCTTAGAACTCTTAGATCTGCTTTTAGGTGCCGTGGTGCAGGTGGGGTTGGTGGTGGTGACTTTCTTTATTATTTATGCCGGCTTCCTCTTCGTCAAAGCGCAAGGTAGCCCAGATGGGTTGAAGAATGCCAAGGGAGCAATCAAGTGGACCATCATCGGCTCGGCCATCGTTTTGGGCGCTTACGCCATTAAAGAGATTATCTATAACACGGTGAGCGGTCTCACCACCGGCCTCTAAATTTTATGGATATCACTTTGCAATCACTTATCGGCGATGTCTTGGCCACCTTCATTAACCCGCTCTTCCCGATTTTGGTCGGCTTCGCCTTGATCCTCTTTATGTGGGGGCTGGTGAAGTATCTTAAAGGGGGACTGGGCGATAAGAAAGATCTCGATGGGGCCAAAAGCCTGATGCTCTGGGGGGTGATTGTGCTCTTCGTGATGGTCTCGGTTTGGGGCTTCGTCAAGATTCTCCAGCAGACCTTCTTCGGCGACGATCCGCCGATCACCCCGCCCAACATTCCGCAGTTTAATGGTAACAGTAATCCTAATGCTGATTGGGATCCGGACGGTGATGGATTATTGTAGTTTTGAAGATATATCCACTTTATCTCTTTATTGTTTGAGGAGAAATGTAGTATAATAACAGCATTATAAAATCAATTAGTCGAAATTATTAATTATTAGAATTATCATTTAATTTAATTATGTCTTTGAATTTGAAAGCAAAATTAATCTCGTTCCTGATGCTGGCGCTCGTGTTGGCGTTGCCGATGGTTTCTTCGGCAGCGAATATCGATAGTGCTTATTTTCTTGGTATTACCACGGCAATCGCGAGTGTTGTTGATGCTTTGATCCCGATTTTAATTGGAATCTTGGTGATAGTCTTCGCTTGGGGGATTGTCAAATATATTTTGGGTACCGCTGACTCTAAAGATAGTGCCAAGAGAATAATGATCTGGGGCGTGATCGGGATTACTCTTGTTGTCTCGATTTGGGGTGTTGTCAACTTATTGCAAAATGTGTTCGGTATTACCGACACCTCTGTTGATATACCTACTGTTCCCCGGCCTCAACTAATTTCTGATGCAGTTGCTCGATAACATCAAGGAGCAGATCATTAACCCGGTCATTATGTTGCTCTTCGGGTTGGCCTTGCTTTACTTCTTGTGGGGGTTGGTCCAATTCTTGGCCAAGAATAATAGCGCGGTGGTTGATAAAAAAGAACTTCGCGATAAGATGATCTATGGCCTGATCGGGATGACGATTATGGCCTCCGTCTTCGGCATTATGCACGTGATTACGAATACGATTGTGTCGTTGATGGGTCAATAAAAAAATAGTTCAACATAAGAAAAGCCACGGGTAGAACCTGTGGCTTTTTGTTGGGTTGATGAATGACCTACTTCTTCTCGTGATCGCGCACAGCGTCGTAGGTTTTCATCTGTTCGGATGTTCTCTCCGAGACACCTCAAAGTCCTCTCATGAAGAGTCCTGGGTCTGGATCATGATCGCGCGTGCCGTTAGCTCGGTCGATTTGGGCATCGCGAATGATCTCTTCATTGCTCCTCTTGTCTGACATATTTTCACCTCCTTTCAAAGACCATGTTTTTCTGCGGTTTCTGTGAACAAACGTAACATATAGTATCTGACGCTAGGTTATTCTTACGACAAGTTGTTGCCAAGGCCAAACAAATTTGGTGAAATTGGGGGTTAAGAAAACCTTTACTAAATAATGTTTTTTTGGCTTTACTTAAAAATTTCATCAAATTTGTTAAAGGGTCCCAACAGGTTGGGTTTAAAATATAAAAAATAAGAGCCGCAAGCGTTGCTTGCGGCTCTGAGGGTTTGAACATTAGCGCCATTGAACGAGAATGTTCAACGGCTCGGATTCTAAAGAACGAAACTTGATGGGAGAATTAGCCGGCAACTTCGGACCAATCTTCTTATCCACATCTGGTCCACCACCAATGAAGGTTTTCACTTCACCGGAAGACCTTTCTTCGTACCTTATTTCCCAACGACCGTTTTGATTTGGACCGACAATCTCTGTCTTCCATGTGTTCGATCTTGGAATAGTGGCTTCCGCCGCTTTGCTCCAGTCATCAGTGACCGGAGCGACAATGATCTGCTCACCCTTCCACACCACCTCCCTGGCTTTTGCCTCGGCGATGGCTTTGGCCTGTTGGCGAGTTTCCCACCAACCTTCGACGGTGTCTACAAGTTCGGCCGGTTTGACCTCCTCGTCTTGCCAGCCGAACCATGGGTTAGTGAAGGAGAATCTGGTCTGGGTCGCAGCCTTCTTTTCAGAGTCAATCTCTTTTGGTTGCCCTTGCGCCAGAAGTGTTCTGGTTTCCTTGGCTCCCTTGAGATCTTTCTCTTTGGTCTGGATCTCGAAGATCTCGGCCAGTCGTCCGGATCGTCTTAGTTCGGCCATGATGTTGGCCGTGTCGCGGGCTTCAATGATCAAGTTCTCCTCGATTTGAGCGTCGACGACTTCGTCTAACCAATCGGACCGTTGCGGTTCGCCTAGGAGCCTTGCGGTCTCTTTGGCGTCGTCCCACATTTTCTCCTTCATCTGGATCTTGAAGATTTTGGCCAGTCCGTCTGATTGCCAAGGTCTAACTTCCAAGCCGAGGATAGCGGTGATGAAGCCAATGAGGCCACAGATAATCACTACCCTCTTCAACCAGATCTTATCCGTGCTCGCGTAGACAATGAAGCCTACTTGAACTCCCAACCAGAGGCCGAAAGATTGCAACCACGGAAAGTAGAGGAACGAAACCATCAGAGCGGCCGCCAAGTTGAGCAGTATCCAACTGCCCAAGATTGTCCAGAACTTTTTTTGGTCGAGCGACCATTGGGTCAACTTATCTAGCTTGCCTGCCCAATACTTCCGTTCCCAAATAGTCGGTGGGGTTGTCGGGCTGTTAGTATTTGAGTTTGTCGGGCCGCCGGTATTTGTTGGGGAATTGGTGGTCCCGTTTCTTCCGATTATCATCGCCAGAAGAAGGATCACCAAGACGACGGCGATGAGCAGGAATCCTATAGCTGTTGGACTCATCGGTTTTCCTCCTTTTGGTTGATGTCGATTGTCGGAACAACTCCATAACCTCCGCTTTCAACATAGGTGGTGAGTTTGGAGTTGATACCGGCCAGATTACCGGTGCGCACTTCTTCGAAGATGATTCGACCCAGTTGTTCGTCTGAGATATTAACCCCAGACTCTTTCAGCTTTTTGACGATCGCAGACAGGCCCTCAGCTCGACCTTCCAGTAGAGCTTGCGCCATGGCTTTTTCTCCACGGGCGATCTGTTCTTTGGCGTTAGCCAAGAGAGTCTCTTTGTCTACAGCTTTAGCTGCTTCGTCTAACTCATGCTGTTCAGGAGACAGATCAGCCGCTTCGAACCAAGCAGCTCGAATTTCCACTCCAAAATGATCCTTGACCCCCTTGAAAGCGATATTGTTTTCCGGAGAAGTATCGGCTTTCGGTTTGTTGAGATCAAGAATCATGCGGGCGAGTTTGGAATTTGCTCCCTTGTCTTCCGACAAGAATTTAGCGTAATCCATATCTTCCTCGTTGCAGAAGTCGATCGTGGCGGCCCGAACGGCCGCGTCGATCTGTTCCATTACCGCGACTGTCCCTTTGTATCCGAAGACAACTGTTGCTGGCTTGAAGATCGACAAATCAAGTTTAAGAACCATGTCGACCTTCCATTTATCCTTGGCTAGCTCCACATCGGTAATTAAGACCGGATGAACGAAGCGGGCGCGCAGATAAGTCTCCTCCCTGACTTCAAAGGATATTTGCCTTCTTAGTATCAGATCGTTTTCTCCGGTTTTGGCTCGATCAGCTACGACTCTGAATTTGTGGATACGTTTGATTGGCCAGAGCCAACTGACCCACAAGATTCCCATGGATCGTTCCAATAGTCCTCTTTTTCGACGAGGGATTTTCTCCTCATCCGAAACTCTTGGGGCCTCGGGCTTTAGTTCCAAGGTCTCGGTGTCAATATAGAAACCCTTGACGTCATCAAGAATCTTTTCGAGGGTTCCGCCTTTGACGACGAACTTGAATCCACCACTTTCTAAGAAAGTGGCATGCATATCCTCCCTGGCCACCCGGTAGAGTAGCACTAAGAGTGAGACCATGAGTAATGCCACACAGCAGATCAAAAATATAATCTCCATCTCTCTTCTCCTTCTTCGCCTCGGTCGATGACCGTAGGCGAGTTAGTTTGTTCAATTGACAAGGTTCACATCGCAGGGGGATCCCTGCCTCCTATCTGTTATTATACACCAAGTAATGATGAAATGTCAAGGGGTGATGTCAAGCATAAAAATCTCATTACCAAAACCATACGATCGTAGCATTTTGGTAATTCGAGTTGGTCTAAGCCAGGCACTGATCAGCGCAAAAATGGGACACAAACAAATAAAAGAGCGAAATCACGGCTGTGATTTCGCTCTGGGGGCTGATCGGCTCTGGTTGAGTCGGGATCAGTCCTGATTGCTGAACAGACAGAATTGCCTGTTCGGGAGGGAAGGTTGCTCGCGGAGGCCGAGCAACCGAGAGAGACGCGTTTGGTAACTGCGTCCTCCGTTCTTGGAGGGTTGGTCATTTTGTTGGCTCCTTCCGTTCGGGGGTCGGCCGTCTCCGGGACGATCGACGTGGTTATTGTTGGCGATCTGCAAGCAGAGCGCCTGCCAGGCTTCCAGGACTTGGAGGTATTCCTCTTTGCCTGAGAAGTTGGCGGGATCGGGTCGGGGAGGGAAACTGCACATTGACCTTCTCCTCTCCAGTCTATGTAAGGAACAAAGCGAGCGCCATCGCGATAGCGAACCCAAACGCTCTCTTATCATCCTAGCAGGGATGGGTAAAAATGTCAATAGTAATAACGTTCATAATTATTTGCTCGTGCCGAGGAGAGGACTTGAACCTCCATCCCGCTAAGCGGGACCAGCTCCTAAGGCTGGCGCGTCTGCCAATTTCGCCACCTCGGCAATAAATTATCGGAGTGCTTGTACTGAACTTGCGGCAGTGCCCAGGGCGGGGGTCGAACCCGCACGGATTGCTCCACACGATTTTAAGTCGTGCGCGTATACCAATTTCGCCACCCGGGCTTAAATTTGATTATCAAGGAAACAAACGCGGTCAAATTTTATCACAAAACCGACCCAATGTCATCCAAAATTATCAAACACCCGGTGTTTGATAATTTGTACGTTTTCTCGATTTGTGGTATTATCATAAGCATATGAAAAATTTCATCAAACAAAATTTCGTGATTCTTTTAGCCTTCGCTTTACCTTTGCTCTTGATTGTGGGGGTGGCGCTTTCGGTGCGGTTACCGGGGATGTTATTGAAGACTGATTACAATTTCGTCTATGCTACTTGCTCTGGCAGTACCGACCATTACCCTTATCGGTGTAAGGACTATCTTCAAGAGCGTTATGAAGTGAAAAATGGAAAGTTAATCACTAAAGAAGTTTCACCAATCCTTGATTCGGAGAAGCCCAGCGTCCCGCCTCGCGGAATTAATTACGAGGGCCGACTCTTTCTCCACAATACGGCCGAGAACGTGAGTCGAGAGATTACGTTGGCTGAAGCCGAGAAACTTAATCTTAACTCGCTCCTGACCTCGCCCGACGGCGTGACCTTCTCGAGCAATTACGATCGCGAGGCTGAATTCTTCCCCTTCTTCGGCGGGAATTCTTCGTTTGGTTATTATCTGACTCAAGGGCGGAGTAAGAGCCGGGTTAATCTGGTGAATGGTGACAATCGCTATTACGATTATCAAAATAACTTTCGCTTCCTTGGCTGGGTCGTCTCCGAGTAGATTTATCCTGAGTGTAATCGAAGGACTAATTAATATATTTTATGAATAAAGAAGACTTATTGCGGGAATTATCGGAGCAGGTGAAGGCCGGGCAAATTACTCGCACTGAAGTGATGGCTCGTTTGAGTTCTCCTGATTCTGCGGAGCTTCAATCTGGCAAGTTGGTTAAAAATTTGTCTCATTTTTCGGTGCCCAAAATGCTCTACATCTTGGGCGCGATTATTGCCATTGTGGGCGTGATCACTTTGGTCTTCCGGATTTGGGATGATCTCGGTTCGGCCGGGAGAATTCTCATCACCTTCGGTTTGGGCTTAATGCTGGCGGGGACTGGTTCGGTCTTGTTTGAACATAAGGCTGAAGGCTACCTGGGGACCATCTTCCATCTCATCGGGGGTCTGCTCATCCCCGAGGGGGCGCTGGTGTTTCTCTATGAGCTGGGCGGGGTGGATCTAATGAAGGTTTGGCCGGTGACGATCACTTTTGGCGTGCTCTTTGTTTGTTATTTATTGCTCACGCTGAAGCAGAAGCATGTTATTTTAACCTTGTTCGCTTTAGCTAATGGCACAATCTTTACTTATCTTTTTGCTCAAGCGTTAATCTACGGTGGGTATCAGGCCTCGGGTGATTTCTATGCTTATCTCACTATGGCCGTAGGCGCCAGTTACTTGTTGCTCGGGCAGAACTTCAAACTTGGTTGGAATCAGAAATTAGATAGCTTGCTCTACTTCGTGGGTAGTGCGGGGATTATGGTGGCCGGTTTCTCCAGAATTTTTGATAACTCGCTGTGGGAGATCTTGTACCTACCTCTCGTCTTCGGCGCGGTCTTTCTCTCGATCTACTTCAAGAGTCGGGGCATTCTCGTTACCAGCACCTTGGCGTTGATCGCTTACATGATTTATCTGACCAACGAATATTTTGGTCAATCGGTGAGTTGGTCGGTGTCGCTGGTGATCACCGGCTTCATCATTATCGGTTTGGGTTATCTTTCGATTGCGATCAATAAAAAATATCTCAAGGCAAAATAAGAAAGAGATTGATTTTGTCCGCTCAGAGGGGATCGAACCCCCGACCGTCTCCTTAAGAGGGAGCTGCTCTACCAGCTGAGCTATGAGCGGATAAGACGATTTTACCTTTTTGGCGAGCTCAAGGCAAGTCTTCTATTGTAGCCAGCGAGCTTTTATTTTGTTATCTTTATTAATACTTACGGCCTGATCGCCAAGTGGTAAGGCAAGGGTCTGCAAAACCCTTATCGGGAGTTCGATTCTCCCTCAGGCCTCAAAACAAGAAACCAAAGGACCAAAATCGAAAGGACCGTCCTTCGGTTTTTTATCGGCCGGCCAAGAGACGATCGATCTTCTGGCGATTTTTTTCGCCCTCATCAAGCTCAATCTCAATGAATGGGAGATTCTTCAGCGGCAGTTTTTCGGCGATCACCTCGCGCAGTTCGCTCCGTCGCCGCCGAGCGAAATGAAGCGCTTCTTCTTCTTTGCTCTCGGGGAAGACGGAGATAAAAATTTTGGCCGTCTTGAGATCGGCCGGCATTTCGCAATGAGTGACCGTGACCACCGATTGGGTGCCGGCGGCCCGATTAAGGAATTCGGCGGCAATGGCCTGGAGTTGGCCGGTGACTTTGTCGACGCGGTGGGTCACTTTATTTGTCGGTAAAAATTTCCAAATAATCGCCTGGCACAATCTCGGTTCGCGCTTCGACTTCAGCGCCGAATTGTTCGTTGTCGCCGACTTCATTCACTTTAACCTTATGCAGTTGTAGGCCGAGCACTTTGCCTCGGGCGATTTCAGCGTCACGACGAATAATTTTGCATTGTCGGCCGGCGATAATCACCCCCGAAACCACGGCGCCGCCGATAATTTGTTTGTCTTTTACTCGACCAAAAATTTTGAGTACTTTTACTCGACCAAAAATTTCTTCCATCACTTGTTTGGGCGCGACGGCGGTCAGTTCGGCTTCGAGCCATTCGGAGAGTTGATAGATGACATCGGAAGTCTTGATCACAATACCATTTTTTTCGGCTAAGGCAACAGCGCCTTTTTCCGTTTTGACCCGGAAGCCGATGATCTTGGCTAGCGGGAAGGAGCTTACCGTCTTCACGTCGTTTTCCGTGATCGCGCCCACGCTCTTGTCGACGATGGTTAAAACAGCCCCTGGCACGGCCAGTTTAGACAGTTCTTGCTCAACGGCCTCCAGCGTGCCGGCGACATCGGCTTTAATCACCACCGGGATCGTCACTTGATCGGGGTCAACTTCGGTCTGACCTCCAGCCCTGGCAGGGGTTTGGTTTGGTTCGGCGATCGTCGCGTTTCCTTCGGCCAGGAGTTGCGCGGCTGTTTGTTTGTCGGTCGCGACGCGGAAGGGAGCGCCCACCGACGGCCGTTCGGAGAAACCGAAGATGGAGGCCGGCGCGCTGAAGGTTAGTTTGGTCGCCGGTCGGCCCAGGAAATCGTTCAACTGTTTGATCTTAGTGCTCGTGCGACCGATGACTAAGAAATCGCCTGTCTTCAAGGTTCCGTTTTTGATAATCAAGGTGGCGGTGTTGCCGCGTCTCGGATCCAGGTGCGATTCCAAAACAAACCCTTCGGCTGGCACGTTCGGGTCACCTTTCAATTCTTCCAATTCAGCGACGAGAAGCAGGAGGTCTAAGAGTCCGTCTACTCCGGTGCCTGCTTTGGCCGAGATGGCGGCGAAAGGGATATTGCCGCCATAACCCTCCACAAAGACCCCGTGTTCGGCCAAATCTTGTTTGGTTTTTTCGACATCAGCTTGGGGTTTGTCGATTTTGTTGATGGCCACCACCAAAGGGATTTTTTGTTCTTGGATTGATTGCAGGGCTTCTAAGGTTTGGGGCTTCACCCCTTCTTCAGCCGAAACAATCAAAATGGCGATGTCGGCAATTTGCGCGCCACGGGTGCGCATGGTGGTGAAGGCGGCGTGACCGGGGGTGTCGAGAAAAGTGATTTTTTTTTCGCCGCCAAGCTTCTCTAAGATCACTTCGTAAGCGCTGGTGTGTTGGGTGATCCCGCCCGATTCTTTGGCCACGATGTTGGTATGACGAATATAATCGAGCAGTTGAGATTTGCCATGGTCAATGTGCCCCATTACGGCAATCACCGGTGGTCGTTCAATCAAGGTCGAGGCGTTTTTTTGAGGAGAATTGGTCATGAAATAAAATAGGCCGAAACACGGCCGAAGCTGGTTTTTTCATTAAACCAGAAAGAACTTGTTTTGGCTAGCCGAGCGCCTTATCCACCGCTTCTTTTTCCTCGCCCGAGAGCTCGTATTCCGACCGACCGGCCTTGAGCGGTTTGGCATAAACGCTAACCTTGTCGCGAGAATATAAGCTGGAGATAATCACTCCGTCGCCGTTTTCGTCCATCAAACAAGTGACAAAACTCTGGTTACCGCCTTGATCACGGAAGGGGTTGAAGCGAACGGTGTGAATTTTTTGCAGCGCTTTGGCCAGACGCTCGTTAATTTGATCAATTTCTTGAGCGATTAGGCGAGTGCGTTCGTCGAGGCGGCGGGCGGTCTTCACGAATTCGTTAATCAGGCCTTCGAAATCGCCGGCCGTTTTGCCCGCCAACAAGCGCGTGAGTCGCCGGTCCAAAATGAACAAACGAACCAAAGCGAAAATCGACAAGGCGATGAATCCCAAGGTGATGATAAACAGGGTGTTCAGATCAATCATGAGCACATTATATAGAACTTGGCATTTCAAAGCAAAATAGATTTATGCTAGGATTCGTTTATGGTTAAGAAAATCAAGCGAATTTACTGGGACACCGCGGCGGCGACCCCTCTGGCGCCGGTAGTCTTTAGAGCGATTAAGGCTT
>Ga0210050_1003186_pt1 | contig 14798 bp, 19 predicted proteins | sample CryGey132114_all_FD_185463 | JGI IMG/M metagenome (GOLD analysis project Ga0210050, IMG submission 185463) | Groundwater microbial communities from aquifer - Crystal Geyser CG22_combo_CG10-13_8/21/14_all (SPAdes) (version 2) | ecosystem: Environmental > Aquatic > Deep subsurface > Groundwater ...
GAATTTTAAATATGTTAGTAATTCACTCTATAAATACACGCGATTGCAAGATTCATTTAATGCAAATTTTCTTGCTCTTGTAAATGGCCAGCCAAGGATTTTAAGTTTAAAAGAAATTGTCAAAGAATATGTTGATTATAGAAAAAAAATTATTACAAATCGTTCAAAATTTGAATTAAAAAAAGCCCAAGAGAGACAAGAGATTGTTGAAGGTCTTTTAATTGCCTTGAAAAATATCGACGAGGTAATAACTTTAATTAAAAAATCTAAAAATACTGTTGAAGCATCAGAAGGTTTGGTTACCAAATTTAAGTTAACAAAAAAACAAGCTCAGGCTGTTTTAGAAACTAAACTTCAGCAATTGACTTCTCTTGAAGTTGATAAACTTAAAACAGAAGGCGAAGAATTAAGAAATAAAATTTTAGAGCTTGAAAAAATTCTAGCAGACATTAAAGAAATTTTGAAAATTATTCTGAAGGATATTAATGAACTGAAGAATAAATATGGAGACAAAAGAAGAACGCAAGTTTTGCAGAGAATGAGCGAAATTTCAGAAAAAGATTTGGTTCAGGAAAAAGAAGTTGTTGTTACAATCACAGATAGGGGTTATTGCAAAAGAATAGATGTTAAATCATACAAAGAACAAAGGCGCGGAGGCAAAGGAGTTATCGGGAGCAATCTTGCAACAGGAGATTTTGTAAAGCAGTTAATAACATGTTCAACTCATGATTACTTAATGTTTTTTACGTCGAGAGGAAGAGTACTCTGGTTAAAAACTTATGATATTCCTGAGGCTGAAAAGTACAGCAAAGGCAAAGCACTTATAAATTTGCTTAGTGTCAATAATGAAAGAATAACAAATGTTATTTCAGTTAAAAATTTTAGTGATTGCTTGTTTATGGCGACGAAAAGAGGGCAGGTTAAAAAAATTTCATTAGGGCTTTTTTCAAAACCAAGAGCATCTGGTGTAAAAGCAATTAATCTTCCAAATGATGATTCAGACGCTTTGATTGATGTGCAGGTTGTCAAAAAAGGCGAAGAAGTTTTGCTTGCTACAAAAAAAGGAAAGGCAATAAGATTTAATTCAGATGATGTTCGTAATATGGGAAGAGCGAGCTACGGAGTTACTGGAATAAGAATGGAAAAAAATGATGAAGTTGTCAGCTTGGAAATTTTAAGAACAGGCAATGTTTTAACTATTTCAAAAAAAGGATATGGCAAGAGAACGGCTGTTGAAGATTACAGGAAAACTGCACGCGGCGGAAAAGGAGTGATAAATTTGAAAATCACTGAAAAAACAGGAGACGTTGTTTCAACTGTTTATGTTGAAGAAAACGACGGGATAATTATCACAACTGCAAAAGGAATTGTAATAAGAACTTCTTTGCAGAATATAAGAATTATGGGAAGGTCTGCACAAGGAGTCAGAATTGTAAAACTCCAACAAGACGATTCTGTAACTGATTTAATTAAAGTGCAGGAAAACGGAGTGAATGGAAATGGGAACGGGGAGTGAAGGTTCACAATCCGAGAATTAATTAATGTCTGATAACTACAAGGGTTATATAATCTATAAAAGAACATTTAAATATAGATGAGAATTATTTTTATTATGGAAAGTGATAAAGAAGAAGATTCAAAATCCCATTTTGTAAAAGAGATTAAATATAGTAAGGAAGAGCCGTGGAGAAGTGATGTTATATTCGGGCAGAAAGAATTTCTTTCTCACGGGCATCTTGCTTTAAGTGGGTCGAAGCTCTGGTACCTCAGAGATGGGGATGGAACCGAAATTATTGTTAATGGCAAGGTGTTAAATTAAAAACTATTTATCTTAAAAATTTATATGTTAAAAACATGGAGTGAAGTTGAAAGTTGGGATGATGTTGTTGCATTTGGAACAGAAAAAGTTTTTTCTCAATTAAGCAGAACGATTGATCCGGATAATTGTTGTGAATACATGGGTAGAAGAGATAATATTTTCTTTTATTGTAAGGCGCGGGCAAGAAATTCTGTTGCTGAAGGTCTTTTTAAATTCGCAGAAAGACCGCATTTCAATAGTGCAGAATATCAAGCACAAGTTGATTACGCTTTTTTACAATTGTTTTGTGTGGATAAAGACGATTGCCAAAAGTGTGTTACTTATAAAAAAACCCAGAAAAGAGAAGTTAAAATCTAATCATAATTTGTTATTAAATTTTTCTCATCACAAAATATCCAATTCATCTTCTTCTTTTCCATTCACCTTAAAATCTTTCAGTGTTGTTTGTTTTGGCGGGTGATTTCCCCACGCCGGGCAAATAGATTTATACCCGCACCAATCGCAAAGTTTTGAAATATATGGGGGAAATTTTTTTGTTGCTTCAATCTGTTCAATTAACTCTAATGTTTCTTTTTTTAAATTCTGCAACTGTTCATTTGTCCGCTTTGAAATTATCTTTTGATTGTGTGCAAGATAATGCCAGATTAAAATCACTTCTTTTTCATGGCCGAATAATTCTTTTATTGCAATTGAATAAAGTGCAAGTTGTCTGTCTTTTTCAACTTGTTCTTTGGAAGGAAGACTATTTGCAGTTTTATAGTCATGAATTTCATATTGATTAGTTTCCAGATTAAACGCAAGTCTGTCAATAAATCCCTGAATTTTATATATTCCTTTTTCATCAAGTTCAATTAAAATTCTTTTTTCAACTTCCAATGTGTTGTCGTCGAACGGCTTGTGTTTTGTGTAGTAATTAATCAGGAATTCAACGCCCTTGTTAAAATAATCTTTTAATGTAAATTCTTTTTTTATAATTTTTATATCTGGAGAAAAATCCTGCTCCCATTTTTCAGCGTAATAATTTACAACATCGTCTAATGAAGGAGTTCTTTTTTCTTTTACAAGGAGATAGAACCATTCAAGGGTTGCATGAACGACACTCCCAAGATGAGATTCAATTGTTGTTTTATCTTCTGATATTTTATCAAGGTATTTATATTTAAATTTTAACGGGCATTGTTCAAATGTGTTTAATCTAGAATGTGAATAAATAACCATGGACAATTGAAAAAAGTAGGAGTTATAAAGATTGTTGAGGTTTTAGAAAAATTTAAATACTAATTTATTAGTAATAACACTATGATAGAATTAAAAGACCAAAAAATAGAACTAAAAGATGACTCTGTAATTATTAATAATCTTATTGTTGATGATCTTAATACTTATAAAATTCTAAACGATATTCCAGAAGATAAAAGAGAAGATTTTGTCAAAAAAGCGATAGTAATCGGGGCTATAGGACTAAGAAATCTTTATCTCACTGAAAATGTAGATTATATTGAGAAAGAATTTAAAGAACTACTAAAAGGCTTAGAAAGTCAATCAAAAGATATCAAAAATAATCTTGAAAAAGAATTTAGAGAACTATTGAAAAATTCTGAAAATCAATCAAAAGATATTAAATATATGATTGAGAAAACCCTTGACATTGAGAGTAATTCAAGTTCTCTAGGAAAAATGAGAGTTTTATTTGAAGATTATTTTGATAAAAGAAAAGGCAAGATTAGTGATTTATTAAGTCCATTTGAAGAGAATTCTCCAATTAAAAAATTAAAAGATGAGATTTTTGGTAAAATACAAGAGTTAAGAGACGAATTAATTAAAGAAAAATCTAAAGACGAAATTATTGAAAAGACCGCATTAAAAGGCGGAAAATTTGAAGAGGTTGTTCTTGAATCGATTGAAGATTTCTGTTCTGAATATGAAGATAAAATTACTTTTGTCGGGGAAGATGTTGGCAAAAGAAATAAAATAGGAGATGTAACTGTAGATATTGATGGTAATGAGAATAAGAGAGTCGTTATTGAATGCAAGGATAGTATGGCTTATTCTCATAAAAAAACCCTTGATGAAATTAATGATGCAATAGAAAATAGAAATGCTAAATTTGGAATATTTTTATTTAAATCTCAATCTCAAATTCCTTCTGCTTTAGCACCGATGAAAATTACTAACAATTATATTGTTACTTCTTTTGAAAACTATGGTCTTTATTTTGCTTATAGAGTTGCAAGATTATTTGTTGAGAGAAGTACAGAAGCTAAACAAAAAACAATCCCGATTGATAAAATTCAAAAAGAGATGGAAGGGTTGAATAGTAAATTATTGGCTTTCAGCAATATTCAGACTAAATTAACACAAATAGATAACGCGAGTTCTTATATTAGAGAAAATATAGACAGACTAAAGAAGGATATCGAAGGCGGGTTATGTTCTATAAAAGAACTTCTGAATGATTAAATCAAAATCATATTATATCTTTTTTAAATCTTATTATTAGAAACCTTTCTAAATCATTTCTCCCCAACCAATCAATCTCCAGTGACTATTTATGTTCCTCGCGATTCCAACATTGTCCCCTTTTAATGCAACTACGGGAATATTTAGTCTTAATTCAACTCCTTTATTTGAAATTTTTTCAACTGTGCCAACGGTAATTGTTGTGTTTACACTCAACATTAACATTTCTTTTGTTTTCAACGGCTCAACTTTTTGAATTTTTTCTATTCCAAGAACTTCGGTAAATAATTCGATTTTCATTTTAATTTCACCTTTTATTTCTGGAAGAGAATCTTTTGTTGAAACTAAACACCCGGTTAAAGAATCTGCCTTTGTTAAAAGAGGGTCGAGCTCTGTTTCAATTGAAATACTTGCTCCAGGAATTACTTCTTTAATTGAATTCTCTCCTTTGTGCAAAGAAAGAATTTTTGTTGTAAGAGTTTGGTAAATTTGTTTATGAGCTTTTACATAATTCAATCCAGGTTTTATTTCTATCTCGTCACCTACTTTTAATTTTCCTCTTTTTAAAATTCCTCCTAAAACTCCTCCTTTAAGAGTTTCAATCTGAGCTCCTGGCTTGTTAATATCAAAACTTCTTGCAACCAAGAAAATAGGTTTTGAAGTTGTATCTCTTTCTGGAATTTCTATTTCAGTGAGCTTTTCCAGAATTTTATCTATGTTAATTTCTTGCTGTGAAGAAACAGGAATTATCGGCGAGTTTTCAGCAAGTGTTCCTTTGACAAATTTTTTAATTTCTTTGAAATTTTCAAGAGCTTTTTCTTTACTAACTAAATCTATTTTGTTTTGGACAATAATTATATTTTTAATTTTTTTTGCCTGAAGAGCTATAAAATGTTCTTTTGTCTGGGGTCTTATACCTTCATTCGCTGCAATCACAAGTATTGCTGCATCAATTATTGCTGCGCCAGAGAGCATTGTTGCCATAAGCATTTCGTGACCGGGTGCGTCGATAAAACTTACATATCTTTGTGGAATTGCTTTTGGAGTTTTTTTTGTTGTAAATTTATCGCCGTCTTTGTAAATTATCATATCTGCGTAGCCAAGTTTTATTGTTATTCCTCTCTTCAATTCTTCTGAATGTGTGTCTGTAAACTTTCCAGTAAGTTTAGAAAGAAGAGTTGTTTTTCCGTGGTCAATATGTCCAACAACACCGACATTTAATTCTGGTAATTCCATAGAAATAAATTGAATAAAGAGTTTTTAAGGTTTGCCAGTAGGAGAATGTTTTTCTATTAAAGTCCTATCTGAAAAAATCCAAGTAAGATTATGCTTTAAAATTCTTATATCACAAGGTTTTCCTATATCTTCTTCTGTTAAATGAAATTGTTTTGGAGTTCCTTCAATTATTATTGTTGCAAGGGTGTTTTCTCTTTCTTCTTTTGGGTTAGGATCAAAAACAAGATAATGCTCCCTATGAACAAGATTGTATTTTTTTGCTTCTATCTTATCATAGATTGTTTGAGTGCTATCATAAGTAAAATATCCTTGGTAAATTTCAGTTTGTTTAGTTTCTTTCCCAAGGAAACCATAAATTCCTACTGGGATTGTAAATAAGAAATATAGATAAGGAAGCAGTTTGGTTATTTTGTTTCCCATAATCCTTTCTGAATCACATTATTTTTAAATTTTTTGTTATGCAAAGAATTTGTTAAAGGTTATGTTAATTGTTCAGATTAAAGATGAAATTTCTTTTTCAGTAAATTTCCTGGTTGTCTTACTCTCTTCAATTTTCACAATTTTTTCTGGATATAATGAAGGTAAGAGACTATTGAATTTTGGGACGCTTATAGTTAGGTTGTAAGACCTTCCTTCTTCTAAAGAGTAATCACGATTTCCTGGGAAAGCGTAAATAATATTTCTTTCAAGTATGTTTCCACGCGGTTTATTGAATTCAAAATGAATTTCTCCCCCGCCAGGATATTCTTTTGTAGCATAATAAACTCCGTTTATAGCATATTCTCTTTTAGTAGAATCTCCATAAAGATGAGCACAAAACATCACAGCTAATATACTTCCTATTGTTGTGGTTATTTTCAAATTTTGCGGGATTTTTTTGATTCCCTTAAATAGATTTTCCTTCATCTTTTTATTTTCAGAAATTAATTTATAAACTTTTTGGATAAATAGATTATAATTTTGCTCTTTTTGTGTATCTTATTCCTTTTATTATTGGAAGTGTTTTAGAAAAATATTCGTCGGGATCTAATTCATGATGTGTCCTTCTCCAAACATTTTCAATAAGGTTCAATTTTTTATGTGCTTTTTCCCACTGTTCTATTTCTGCTGACATTATATGAGACATATCCCCTAAAATGTTGCATTTGCCAGAGCGTCGCACTCCCTCGCCAAGGGGGGAGGTTGCATTTACCCAATAATCTTTCACTTCATAAGGATCGGTTTTGACGTTTGTTATTAATTCACCTGATTGTTCAAATTCCATGAAAGTAATATCTCTGTCATATCTCCCTGGCTCATCCAACTCTCTTCCTTTTACAAATCCAAGCAAAAATAATTTTCCTTCTCCAATATTTGTTTTTTTTGTTCGAATTAAAAAATGTTGCGCTGCTTCTTCAACACCGCCGTATATTTTTTCTATAAGTTCATCGGACATAAATCCTATATATCCTCTAGCTGGGACAATGTATTCTGGCCAATTTACAACTGCAAATATCTTCGGGGCGTTTTTAGTTATTCTTTCAAGGTGTATTAATTCCGGCATATAATACTTTAGAAATTATTTACTATTTAAAATTTAGTGTGTTATAGAAGGATTATTCGTTTTTGTTTTTGAGAATATCTTCAATTGTTGTGGTAGTTATTGGGTCTCCGTTACTGGTGTATTTCTGATCTTTACATGACTGAAGCCAGAATTTATATTCTTCACTGAGTTTTCCTGTTTGATCAGATAAGAATGTAATTTTTGATTGTGTGTCATTAGGAGCAGGTCTAGAAATAATTTTTAAACTCCGCTATTATAGACTCTAAATATATTGTAATACCCTATTGATGTTTCTACTCTGTCACCAATTCCAAGACCCAAAAGTTTGCTTTTATCTGTCATTGTTTTGTTTTGTTTTAACTATTTATAAACTTTATCTTTTAGAATTATTCTTCTGTTACTTTAACTTCTTCTTTTTTCTCTCTGGGCTTGTTTTGTTCAGGAAAAATATCTTCAAGTTTTTTGTTTCCTTGTTTTAAAACCTTGAGATTTATTTGAACTATTTCAGGTGAAAGAATTTTTCCCCGCACACTTTTTCGCAGTCTAAGACCTTTTGGTTTTGGATTAGAACGTTTCTTTTTTCCTTCTCTTCTAGGCCTTTTTTTCATTCCTTTTCCATAAGTCAGTAAAACTTTTTTTAACCCAACTCCTTCCACGTTTTCTATTGCAGGAAAACCAGCTTTGTCGCTCGCACCAGTAATTTCAAATTCATAATCGTTTAATTCAGGAGAAAGAATTTTTCCGTCTACTTTTTCATGAAGAGATCTCCCGACTATTTCTTCAGCCTCTGCTTCCAGCTTAAAAGTTTTCCCGGTTTTGTCTGAGAGATTTATTTTGAACATAAAGATTAAGATTAAATTTAGTTTTTAAAGTTATTCTTTCTTCGCCACAATATAAAAATTTATTCGTTTTACAGGCATTTTTTGCTGAACAAACCTAGTTTCCCCAGTCAAATTTTTCCTTTTTTTTAATTTCTGCAATTTCCTGCAAAATTTTCAGTTCATTTGAAAAAAGCAAGTCTTTGTTTTTTTTGAATTTTTTAAATTGAGATTCTGGAATGTCTGAATAAAGAAATTCAAGGTCTTTTATTTGCCTTTCAAAATTTGCACCAGGAATAGAAACTGCAACTTCCATGCTTTCTGATGCTTCTTCAACAGATTTATTTTCTGACTGAATATTTTTTATTCTTCCAACTTTTTCGTTAGAATTATTTATTAAATGCAAACCTGAAATTAATTTTCCTGCTTCTACTCTAACCCCAAAAATTGCAGGCTTTGTATTCCTAAAAACATATTCCTTCAACACTTTTAATTTGCAAATTGTTGTGAGCTCCATTAATCTTTTTTTCTCGATTTCTTTTCTTTTTTCCGAGCGGAAAGCAATAATATTTTCAATTAATTTATAAATAATTTCATCTGTTAAAATTTTTACCCCGGGAATTTCATCAGCTTCTTCATCTATCTTCACATTAAACCCGACAATAATTGCGTCTAATTCATTTATTTTTAGATTTGCTTTTGCAGAGAGAATATCTGCTTTGTTTATGTCTCCTATTCCTGCTTTTATAATTGGAATATTGTTTTGCTTCAACAGAACAATAAGAGCCTCTAAACTTCCCAAAGAATCAGCCTTTGCAATAATTCCTTGTTTATCTGTTTTAATATTTTCAAAAATTTCTTTCTGAAATATTTTTTTTATCTCTTCTTTGTTTTTTTTGTAAATCATAAAAGGCATGCCTGGAAGAATATCTGTTTTTTCAACAAATTGCATCCTAAATCCTGTTGATGCTGTTACCGCTTCTTTTGATTTAAATCTCGGAAACAAAGGTTCTATTTCCTCCAAAATTCTTATTTTAGTAATTATAGGATCTCCTGTAAAAGAAGCAATTGCAATTTCATCTTTTTTCGAAAGCTCTCCGTCGTATAAAATCGCTTCATTGTAATTTATTGATTTTTCCTTTTTTATCTCCAGGATTATCCCTTTTGCTTCTTTGCCTAAAATTAATTTATCTGTTAAATATTTCTGGCTTAATCCACAAAGCATCATAATCAATTCTGGAATCCCTTCTTTTGTTTTTGCAGAACATGGAACCAATGCAATTTTTTTAGTAAAATCTTCTATTTTGTAAAATAAATCAGAATCAAATCCGTAGCTGTTTAAAGAACCGATGATTGTCATGTATTTCTCGTCAAAATATTGTTTTGTGTTTTGCGATTGTGATTCAATATTTTTTTGCAAAGAATCTCTGAGTTTCCTCCAACCAGAAATATTGTCTATTTTGTTTAATGCAATTACAAAAGGAGTTTTATTAATTTTCAGAAGCTGTATTACCTCTGATGTCTGCGGTTTTATTCCTTCATTTATATCAATTACAAGAACTGCGAGGTCTGCAAGACTTCCGCCTCTTTTTCTTAAATTAGTAAAAGCTGCATGACCAGGAGTATCAATAAGCAAAAATCCCGGGATATTTAATTTTATTCCAGAGCGTTCAATCAGAGGACAGGCTATTTTTAATTGCTCCATAGGATAGAGGGTAAAAGATATTTTTTGGGTTATCCCTCCTGCTTCACTTTCTTGAACAAAGCTATCTCTAAGACAATCTAAAATTGATGTTTTTCCGTGGTCTACATGCCCGCAGATTGTCACAATTGGCTGGCGTATTTTTTTAGATTCCATATATAACCTTGATTATAACAATATTTAAATTTGAGGGTTAGCTTTATTTATATGCTCAATATTCAAGAAATATTACTTGAAGAGATTTCTAAAACAGATATGAATGAGTTCAGAAAAAAGAAACTTCCTCTTTTAGTAAGTTATTTTCTTGGGAATTATGATGTTCAGAAAACAGCTAATGAACTGGGCATTCCTGAAATAGAAATTAGAAAACTCTATGTATGTCTTGAGAGGATCAAACGGACAATTGAAAAAAGAGAGTAATTCTCCAACATTTTAATTACAACCATCCCATTAGTATGGCGATTCCTGTTAAGAATATTAAAATTCCTGCAATTAAATGAAGTATCTTTACATTTTTATCTTTCCAGCTAGAAACATCTTCAACCCTTGTAAACCCAAAATAAATTAATAAAACTATTATTATCATCGGAATAACAAAGACAAAATTGTAATAAAGAAGCCATGGAAGTGCAGCCAAAACCCCTTGTTCAGCCAAGATTCCAGAAGCAATTATATAAGGACCGATTGTGCAGGGAAGCAAAAAAATAGTAACTAAAAATCCAATGACAAATGCTCCTTTTGGAGAAGTCATTTTCTCTATTATTTTTTTGACTTTTGGCCTCAAAAAAAGAGGCATCTCTGTTGCAAAACTTCCTTTTTTGTACATGAAAAAATCTTTAATATTTAGAGCACCGAGAATCATCGCAAGAATTGCCAGCCCATTATAAAATATTTTTGAATTTTTTAATGCCCATTCATTAAAACTGTTGAATAATTGAACAAGAACAATTCCATAGAAGAGATATCCCACATAAACAGAAATAACAAATGCTGCACCTGCATACAAAACTCTTTTTCTTTTTTCTGGATTTTGAATCAAAATAGTAATTAAAACCATTGCCAAAACAGCAATTGCACACGGATTAATTGAATCTGCAAGTGCAAGGCTTGTAATTTTAAAGAAACTGGTCATTTAACATCCGGTTAGTTCTTTTAATTTTTCAATTGATTGAACACCGACTATTTTTTCGCCATTGATAATCCACGTGGGGGTTGCTGTTATTCCTGCATTTATGCATTTTTCTACATCATAAAAACAATCAGTTGAATTCAAATACTTGAAATTATTTCCAAACATTTCTTCTTGGACTCTGCAAGCAGAACACCCGAGTTTGATATATAATTCTGAATTTTGTCCAATACAAATCGCTGTCTGTTCATCAACTTGTGAAGAAGGTTTTCTTAAAATCCAAAAGGCAAGAATTATCACTGCCAAAATAATTAGAAGAGTCATCAAATTTCCCTTTTTCATAAGTAATATTAAGAAATGTTTTTTTTAAAGGTTTTGGGTGAAACTGGTTTCAGGGCTTACGAAATCCAGAAGCAAGTTCATTATTGACTCTTCCAGTCTCATTTCTTTTTTCTTCTGGGGTTTCATTTAATGTGTCATATTTATTTCTAAGAGAATGAAGTTCTTCATAAATCTCTTTTAAATAATTTGCTTCATGAGGTTTATTTCCAAAAGACTTAACTTCTTTAGAAAGCCCTCTTAAATAATAAGCACATCCCAAAATTCCGCCTGCTCCAGCAATTGTTGCACCCATATAAACAATATCTTGAAAAGAAGAATCCATTTTAATAATCAGGCATTTCTTCGTTGTTAGAATTTTTTTTAAGGGTTTTTTGTTTTGCGTCTGTTTTTGCTTCTCCTGTTTGTTCCAGGTCTTTTTCAGAAACAGAATTAATCATTTCTTTAAATTTTGGAAAATCTCCTGCGAGAATTCGAACTCCGGATTTTGTGAAGCCGGTGTATCTGTCGCTTGTTACAAATTCCCTGATTGTGACGCCCGGGTTTCCTCCAAAATCATCAACACGCACGACAATGTCTGCTGTGTCGTTTTTTTTGATTCTTCCAATGTCTTTTTCCATTATTTATTAAGAAAAAGGGGTTTTATAAAATTATGTTTTCAATTAGTTATAAGTCTCAGATGTTAAAATATAAAAAACCTGGTTTCTTGTTTATTTTATGAAAACATTGATTCCCTCGCATAAAGAGAACAAAAGATATCTGCTTGTTCGCGGGAAAAACCCAAAACAAAATATTGAAAGTGCTATTTTGGATTTTATCGGGGTTTTGGGAATGAGTAAAGTTGGTTTGTCGTGGATTAAATCAGAAAAGGATTCTGCAGTTATCTGTGTAAATCGGGAGATGGTTGAGCCTGTAAGAGCTTCGCTTTGCGTTTTCCCAGAGAAAATGAGTATTGAAAAAGTCAGCGGAACTTTGAAGGGTTTGGGGAGGAAATGAATTTTTTTAGAAATAATTTTTAAGAAGCAGCACCATATAAAAATTTATAAATTATATTTTTTAGAGTATATCATGGTAAGAGATATTTACTATGAAACAGCTATGGAGCACTCTGAATCAAATGCATTATTCTCAGATGGGGAACATCCATGGAATGAATTTTACAGAGCTGAAAACTTGGTTCTTCCTGAAAGAACAATTTTAAACAAAGGACTACGCTCTGTTTTTGAAAGAGAGGGATGGAGTGAAGGAATGCCTGTTCCCTTATCTGTAATAACTAATGCTCATAGATCAGGAGTAGAAAAAAGAATGATTGCTGTAACAGGGAGTGATGGAAATGTTTATTCAGGAACAGCTACCCGTTATTTTGACCCAAAAAGGTTTAAAGCAGAAAATCACAAAGTTGCACTTAACTTTATTCTGGGAGATGAACAAAGTGATGAACCTATTACAGAAAGGCTTTCTCAATATGGATTTAAAAAAAGAAACAATGTTGTTAAAAAATCAGCCTGAATTCTTCACCCAAAAACTTTTTAAATCCACATTTCTTTTAATTTTTGAATAGAGAAAAAAACAAGTTATTTTCTGCGTCGTTTTCAGAAAACGCCGGGAGAAAAAACAAATTTAAATTATTAAAATTCTCTTAAAAATATAAGATGGAAATTCCAATAGATATGCAACACCAGGCAATGGGTTATGACAGAACAGCAACTATGTTCTCTCCTGAAGGTCATTTGCTTCAGGTAGAATATGCAGAAAAAACAGTCAGACTCGGAGTTGCAAGTATTGGTATGATTTGTACTGACGGGGTTTTCATAATTGCTGATAAAAGAATAGACGATATTTTAATTGTTCAAAAATTTGCAACAAGAATTCATGAAATTGATTCACATATTGCTGCAAGTCTTGCTGGAATAACAGCAGACGCCCGTGTCTTGGTTGAAAAAGCACAAGTTGTTGCACAACAACATCGGGTTGTTTATGATTCACCAATAGAACCTGAATCAATAATTAAAGAAATTTCAAATATGAAACAGCAATTCACTCAATACGGAGGTGCAAGACCATTTGGAGTTTCAATGATGCTTGCCGGAATAAACAACAAAAAACCCCAATTATTTACAAGCGATGTTACTGGAAACTACTTTGCTTATCATGCAAATGCAATTGGCGAAAGCGACGATAAAATGAAAGCAAGATTAAGAGAAAGATACAAAGAAGATTTAATAATAAAAAAGGGAATTAAAATAGCGCTAGAAATTTTCAAGGAAATAAAAGGAAAAACTTTTGACGCGGAAAAATTTGAACTTGTTTATATTGAATCTAAAACTCAGGAATTAAAAAGACTTGAAGGAAAAGAAATTATGGAGTTTGTAAAGTAAATGGTAAATACCTTAGCAAGAATAAAAAGAACAGGAAAAAATTTTGAAATTATTGTAGATTTAGAACAGGCTTTGAAATTCAAAAAAGGCGAGAATGATTTTATTGAAGCAGAAGGTGACAGAATTTTCAAAGATTCAAAAAAAGGAGAAGTTGCACCACACTCAGATTTAAAACAAGCATTTGGAACCGACGACATTAATGAAATTGTAAAAAAAATTGTGAAAGAAGGGGAAGTCCAGCTGACACAAGAACATCGCGACGAAGAAAAAGAGAAAAGAATCAGGCAGATTGTTGATTTTTTAGCAAGTAATTCTGTTGACCCTAAAACAGGAAATCCCCATACAAGCGAGAGAATTAAAAATGCCCTTGAGCAAGCTCATGTCAATATAAAAAACGTGCCAATAGAACAGCAGATTAAAGAGATTATTGAACAAGTAAGCAAAATACTTCCAATAAAATTTGAAACTAAAAAAATAAAAATAACCATTCCTGCAACATACACAGGCAAAGCTTACGGAGTTACCAACCAATACAAAGAAGAAGAAAACTGGCTTAACAACGGAGATTTGCAAGTCATTGTAAATATTCCAGCTGGAATGATAATGAATTTTTATGACAAATTAAATTCAATAACGCACGGAAGTGCATTAACAGAGGAAGTCAGAGAAAAATGACAACAGAAAATACAAGCAGAAAAATTGTGATTCCGGGAGAGGTTATTGTTGAAGGCGGAGAATATTTACCTGGAGAAGGAACTGAAAAAAGAGGAAATTCTATTGTTTCGTTAATTTATGGATTAGAAGAAATTTCAAATAATCTTGTAAAAATTATTCCTTTATCAGGAACTTACCAGCCTCGAAGAGGGAATGTTGTTATTGGAAAAGTTGAAAATGTAACTTTCAGCGGATGGGTTATTGATATAGAAACAGCTGAGTCTGCATTTCTCCCGCTTATAGAAGTTCCAAGGTATGTAAACAAAGACGCATTAGATGAGGTAATGACAGTTGGAGATATTGTTGCGGCAAAAATTTGGAATATGAATAAGAGAGGAATAGACCTGAGCATTAAATCAAGAGGTCTGGGAAAAATAGATGACGGCTTAATAATCAGAATAAATTCAAATAAAGTTCCAAGAGTTATTGGAAAAGAAGGAAGCATGATAAAAATAATAAAAGACAAAACAAACTGCAACATTACTGTCGGACAAAACGGATTAATTTGGATTAAAGGAGAAAAAATTGAAGACGAACTTTTCGCAAAAGAAGCAGTGCTTTTTGTTGCTGAGAATTCTTTTATCTTTGGGTTGACAGAAGAATTAACTAAATGGCTGGATAAAAATAAAAAATGACACCAAAAACAAAAAAATCTGAAGA
>Ga0210050_1003193_pt1 | contig 14769 bp, 15 predicted proteins | sample CryGey132114_all_FD_185463 | JGI IMG/M metagenome (GOLD analysis project Ga0210050, IMG submission 185463) | Groundwater microbial communities from aquifer - Crystal Geyser CG22_combo_CG10-13_8/21/14_all (SPAdes) (version 2) | ecosystem: Environmental > Aquatic > Deep subsurface > Groundwater ...
GAGAGGAACAACCAGAAAATAACAAAACAAGCCACCAAAGAGGAAGAAGGCGGTTCCAAAGGCAACAAATAAGGCGGTGATCTTTTTTTCTTTAACCTTCAAGCCAGGAGCGATGAAACCCCAGACATGGTACAAAATCCACGGCATGGAAATGAACATGGACCCCATGAAGGAAACCTTCATAGCCGTGAAAAAGGGTTCTGTAGGTGTTATGAAAGTGAGTTCGGCATATTCTTTAGGCAACGGGTCTTGCAACCACAGCAAAAGAAAGTCGATAAAGTAAAAACAAACACCAAAAAACAAGGCGACAACCAGGGTCACCTGCACCAACCTGTTTTTCAGTTCTATCAGGTGGTGGGTAATAGGTATTTTTTCCGTAAAAGTTATTTCTTTAACCACAAACTCCCTCGCTGAAGCAAATTTAAGCCCAATCCAAAACAAAAAGTGGAAACCCGGAAAATCATTACATCCCTGCAACTTTTTGTGTTTTCATGAGTTATTTTAATTTGCCATCTTACTCAATTGACAGGTTAATTTCAATAACCATATTGAACAAAATCACAGATGAACGTATCAACATTGTAAATTGTCGCCTTCAAAACAAGAATTAAATCCTTTAATTAGTTAAAATCCCAAATAATATTGATTACAAGAAGTAAATAGTGGATAATACATCAAAATTTGGTCACACCGTGAAGCTTGTTTCCCCTTTAAATACAAGGGGAAGTGGTCTGTGGGCAGGAAATAATCCAGGTTAACATTAAGCTGAATGTCCCTTAACAACCAAAAAGTCACAGGCATCCGAGTTCTTGATATTGCCGAAGAAGGTGCTACGGCAATAGAAACGATGGTTAACAAGGTTATTGAGGAAATGCACCAGCAGAAAACACCGATCATAGACATACAAGTGACTGATACAAATTGTTTTTTAATTCTGGGTGAAAAAGGCTCTGACTGATCTCAGGCGGGAGTAGCTCAGTTGGTAGAGTGTCAGCTTCCCAAGCTGAATGTCGCGGGTTCGAACCCCGTCTCCCGCTCTTTAATAATATTGAAATCTGACTGTCCAAACAATGCGTATTCCAAAAGAACTTACCGAACTTCTCGCTAAAAAAATTGTCAAATCCTTGATTGATAAAGACCTGGTTGTCTGGGAAGAGTCCCCAGAAAAACTTCAGTCTGTCATCAATGCAATTATCACCGAGGACCTCATGGTTGAGGACCGGCTCAATGAGGAAGTCAAAACCTTGCTTGAAGCCAAGACGGAAGAGTATGAAAGAGATATGATGGATTATGGGCGAGTGTTCCAGATGGTGAAATCAAAATTAGTCCGCGAACGAGGACTTATTCTTTAACCCCCCCCCGAAAATTTATGAAAATAAGCAGAGATAAAATCAACCATATAAGCAGTCTTATCGTTCGCGATTTTGCAAAACGTGATGAACTGGATTACAAAGTCGACCTCAATGACATCCGTCTGGAAATCACCCGTGTGATGACAGATATACTTCAATTGGATGATAAAGCCGACGCAGAGGCCCGCCGGATTTTAACCACCTATAGCAATGGTCCCCGCGAAGGTTCCCCTGAATGGGACATCATGTACCAAAAACATTTTGATGAGTACATGAATAAACATGGTTATATTTAAAGCGAAACTCAATTTTTATCGCTTTTAGTTTAGTCAAGGACCCTTTGGTTTTTCCGTTGCGAAAATAAAGTCTTCGGCTCCAGCCATTCTGATTTGTTCAATTATTTTCCCAAATAGCTCGAACTGAATATTCTTGTCCCCGTGAATTTCAATTGTTTTGATTTTATTCATGGCCAAAGCCTGTATCATGAGGTCTTTTAACGCACTCCCTTCAATAGGCTCCCCATTTAATTCCAGCAAACCCGAACGTGAAATTTTAACTATAATATTTTTTTCGTGAACTTTGTCAGCAGACTGAGCCTCAGGAAGTTCCGCCTTCAAAACTCCACTGATGGAGCTTGAGGTCAGCATAAAAAATATCAGCAATAGAAAAACGATGTTGATCAGGGGAACCAGGTCCAGTTCGACACTTCTTTTTCGGTTACCAACAATATTGATCATATTATTTCCCTATTAATCATTCCGGATAATAACAAAGCTACATGACCAGTGAAAAATCACTGGCTCCGGCCTGCCGTGCAAAATCAAAAACCTGAACAAAAATATCGTACAGGGTTTTATCATGGGTATGAATCACAACTGCTTTATTATTTCTGCCTGCAATCTCTGACTTCAATATGTCCTTTAAATTTTCCAGATTGGTCGACTGACTCCCCACCTGAATATTATCAGCCTGATTGATCCTTATAACCAGCGGCATCTCTTCAGCACTATGGGATGAAGTTCCATTAGGAAGCTTCACATCCAATCCTTGTGATGGGATAGCAAAGGTGAGCATGTAAAAAATCAGGAGTAAAAACACCACATCAATCAATGGGGCCAGGTCAGGTTTGAAGCGTTTGTGATTGCCTTTATTAATATTCAGCATATAAATGGTAACTAGGGGATACGGGTAGTCTGGTCAGGATAAAATTTTGCATCCATTGAATAAATGAATTGCTGGCCATATTTATTCAATGAAAAAGCCAGCTTTTCTTTTTTCCGATCAAAATAATGCAACATAATAACAGTTGGGATGGCAACAGATAAGCCTGCGGCCGTCGTTAAAAGCGCTTCCCAGATACCTCCAGCCAGCAAACTCGGGTCAACCTGTCCTTCGAACTCAGCAACTTTATTGAAAGCCTGCACCATTCCTATTACGGTGCCTAACAAACCCATTAAAGGGGAAATCGTAGCAATAACCTCCAGGCCCCGTATATTTTTTTCCAGAGAATTTATTTCTTCCTGGCCTGCAAGGGTCAATTTTTCTTCCAGTTTCCAACGAGGAATGTCTTTCTCATCGAGCCCTGCTTCGATGATGCGCCCTAATGGATTAGGTTTTTTTTTGCACCGGTCCAAAACCTGGTCGGCATGCCCTTCCCTGATTAACTTAAGAACGGGATTGAAAAATCCCTCCACATCCACAAAATATTTTCTAAAGAAAATGATTCGTTCAATGACGATTGCCAGGGCAATTATCGAGCAAAGAAAAATAGGGACCATAATAATTCCACCCTTGCCTATCAACCCGAACAATTCAGAAATCCAACCCATTTAAAACCCCTTCCTTGATATTTCTAAAGATATAATAAAATCTCATTGATCTTGAACCATATCCGGTTTGCCGTCGAAGTTTCTGTCGGCTTCTATTCGGATCAATTTTCCGGATGAATTGAAAGTTTCCCAACGGTCTGGTTTACCATCAAAATTGGTATCATTTTCCACTTTAACCAACACATTCCCGTCCTTGAAATACTGCCACTGATCAGGCTTCTGATCCGAATTAGTATCAAATCCTACTTTCTCCAGGTGTTCATTTACGAAATAGTCCCAGCGATCGGTAGAGCCGTTGAAGTCCGTATCGTAATCGGTTTGCCTTAATTTTTGATTGTCATCAAAAAATTGCCGGATATCTATATTTCCATCACCGTTTTCATCAATCTCGATCCGCTCAATTTTACCATTGCTGTCAAAAATTTCGTTCCAGTCAAACCTTCCTGCATTCTTAGTATCTTTTTCAATTCTTTTCAGTTTTCCCTGGTTATTATAGTGTTGAATCTGATCAATTTTTCCATTTTTGTCGGTATCGAATTCTGCCTTGACCAGGATTTTATCCCCCTTAAAATGCTCAACCTGATCAATCATTCCATCAAAATTGGTGTCATGTTCTATTTTAAATACCACTCCCTCAGGAGTAGTATGTCTCCATTGATCCATTTTCCCATCAAAGTTGGAATCGATTTTAGCGACGTCAGCAAATGCCTGAATTGAATTCACATACAAAAGAAAAAACAAACAAAACCAAACAAATCTCAAAGACTTAAAAAACAATTTAATTTTCATGGCTCATCTCAAAATAAATGCAACGGGAAGTTTTAATAATACATATTGTTTATTCAGTTTTTCTGGAATTGGTGGAAACGGCCCCGCATCCAGGACAGCCCTGCGAGCCGCTTCGTCAAGGACCTCATATCCCGAGGAATGCTCCACCAATAGTTTGAGTATTTCACCATTCTTACCCAACTTGAAAGATAGGTGAATTTTCCCCTGTTGCCCATTTTCACGCGCTACAGGAGGATAAATTTTTGCGCGGGCGATCATCATCCTCACCTTTGTTGTGTAACCATTCCATAGATTATTTAATTCATCCGCCGATAGCTGATCCTGTTCAGGCATTATTTCAGCCACACTTCTTATCTGCGGGTTAAAGGTAAGCCTGTTGCTACCGTGAGTGGCAACCAGAGTTGAATAGCCGCCCGAACCTGGCTCCAGCTTATCAAATTTACCGGTTCGCCCTCTGGGATGAAATTCTCTTCTATCCAGCCGTGCTTGAACCCCTGAGGAGGCAAGCCTGGCAGTTCGAGTATTCCCCGCCCCAGGTATTATTGATGGGGCATTATTGATTTTTGCGGAAACGTTCATCCGTGGACCTCTCACCACAAACCTGCCAACTTCAGCTTTGCCGATTGGAGAAGAAACCCAATAAGGGGAAGTTTGGGTGTTATCATTCACCGCCCTCGGTATAGCAGTATAATGTATCGCTTTGAAAGAGGTTTTTTGAATTGAAGCCGATGCGGCTACCGCAAAGTTTTTTGGCGCAGTGTTTATCAAAGGCGCAACCGTGGGCCTGGGCGTATTTATGGCCTTGCTTTCAACTTGCCTGATCGGTTTACTCACCGGAATTGCAACCGGTTTAGAAAGTAAAGGTTTCTGGGGCAAAACCGGCCTTTTTACTTCCAGTTTTTTTTGTGGTACCGGAACAACTTCTGGTTTCTTGACCACTTCAAGTCGAACCTTTTTATATTTTTTTTCTTGAACGAGTGGCTTGTCAAATATCCCAAAAGGGTGCATAGAGAAAAACACAAGATGCACGGCAATAGAGAAAAAAGCCGCATGGCTCAAATCAAAAGTTTCATTAAAATATTTGGAAACCCTGTATCTCATAATTCACTCGTCATTTATTGCCTAAGATTGAACTCGTCCCCTGCAAAGCATGACCTTGGGGCCTTCTTCACCAAGCTCTGTCCACAACGCATAAACCCTCCCGCCATTCCCGTTAAACAAATATGGATAAACCACGCCTTTTCCTGTAGAGGGAAGCGGTGAGGGGGATGAAATGTTTCCGTCTGGCAAGACCTTCACCAGCCATGCCCTGTCTGGCCCCCAACCCCCTTGCAGTTCAGGGTCACGGCCCTGGAAAGTAATCCAGGCCTCTCCACCTATTTCTGCTATATCCGGGTGATTGGCATCCAGAACTGGCCCCTGCATATTTTCTATAATCTTAAAAGATTGCCCTTGATCAGAGGACTGGGCAAAATTTAAACTGGCTTTGTCATCCTTTCCCGTGTACCAGCTTAGATATAATTTGCCCCCTACAAATTTCATAGCGGGCCCGGAGTGAGCACAGCCATTAATTTTCCAACCCGTTGGGGTGACTTTCACCGGATCACCCCAGGTCTTGCCCCCATCCAGCGATGAGGCAACAACAATAATTCTTTCGTTGTCCGGGTAAACATGGCGCCATGACGCGAATATTTCGCCATTGTCGCCGAAAGCGAGTGCAGATCGGCAACACGGGCAAATATCTCCTGAAATTTTTATATTTTTTTCGAAAGATTTGCCCTGATCAACAGAACGGGCCATGTAGACAGAAGAAGTTCCTGATTTACCGGAATTTTTATCACGTCCGTCCAGCCAGGCAATATAAATACCGCCATCGGGAGCTACTTCCATAGAGAAGAATGATTGCGAAGCCTTTCCCTCATCGTCATTGACGCGAAGAGCATGGGTAAAACTTTTACCGAAATTCATGGAACGGGCGAATTTTATGTCGCCGTTTCCCACCCATGCGGCAAACATACCACGGTCTTTTCCCGGCCTTAACTTCGGTCCATTTTCTCCATGGGCACTGACTTCTCCAACTTCCGAATTCACAGGAATCGCTCCTGAAAAACTGTCGCCAATATTCTTTGTGTTGACCATGAAAAGATTCTGCTGGCCTTTTTCGTCATGAGTCGCATAAAGCAGGTTCATCGCTTCGGATGTCCTGACCAATAGTTGACCATCATTGCCCTGAACAACAGGTCGTGGCAAAGGCTCCCAAACTACTTTGGAGCCACCCTGCCCTGACTGGGCGTCACTCCTGTTATCAAAAGTAATATTCATTTCCGGTCCGGCACAGGACACGAGAAACACCAGGCTCATTAAAAATAGTTTCAATAATAATTTCTTCAACATGATTTTTCTCTGGTCTTTTCAGACAACGGTGTTATTGGATTTTATGGATGGAAAACGCCCCGGACCAAAACTGCTGTTGAGATCCGGGCGTTAACCATTCTATCGTGTCCATTTAGGAGGAGACAGACACGACAACCAGAAAGTCTCCTGACCAACCTCAAGAAACTTCCCGGGGTACAGCAAATTGAAAAGCAATTTGTCATTAACCGCGCTTCCCGGTATTACTTTCATCATGAGGTAGTAATAACCTGCCTCATTGAAGGTTTAAAGACCTCACATGAACTTCCATTTCAAGTCGATCGAATATGTTCGATTTTCGTATTGATGGGGTCCTGTAAAGGCTCCCTCATCCGTGAGGTTATTGATGCCAAATGATGCATTCAAATTTTTGTGCCTGTAGGTTGTTTTCATATCCATGAAAAAATATTCATCCTGCCCACCAGTCCCTGAGAGAATGTCATCATTCTGAATTCGACCAAACGCTTCATCCTGCCATCGAGCGGCAACCATCGCATCCCAGTTATCAAGGAAGTGATAAACCGATTGCATCTTTACTCTAAAGTTGGGTGTGCGTGGCAACTCGTTGCCCTCAACAGCGGTATTCCCCCTATGCTCACGGATTTCAGCGTCTACATAGGTAAGGTTGAAGTCAAAGTCATGCTTGGGAATGAGGAAGTCTCTTCTCTTCAAAACCAGTTCAGCGCCTCTTGTCCTGACCTTGTCAATATTAACGAATGTCGAAACAGTCGTCCCACTGGTGTCGTCCTGGTCATTAAAAATGGTATCTGTCACATCATCCCAAAAAAAACTTATCTGGGTGGTTGCCTTGGGCTGAAAGTTCCCGACCATAACGGTCACATGCGTACCTTCTTCGGGCTTCAGGCCTGGGTTTGCAATATTATTAGTATTAAATGCAGATACATTCGAGAACAGTTCCTCGGGTAAGGCAAAACGCGTTGCCTGGGCCGCGGAAGCCCTCAAGTCCCACTCAGGGGTAGGTTTAAAACCTATTGATGCCTTGGGAGAAAATGCCGTTTCATCCCTTTCAGCATGACCGCCAATTTCAGTCGCGGTCGTGTGTTTAAAGCCATTAAAAGAACGCCAGAATTCAGCTCGCCCACCGACTTGCAGGTCCCATTTAGGGGCAAACTCCCACCCCAAATTTCCATGAATCGCGTGCGTATCGGTCTGACCACCGCTCGATCCACCAAATGTGCCTTCATTTCTATTGGAATTTTGCCAGTCTGGGAGACCCGTGTATGTTGCTAATTTCAATTTGGCGTGGTCATAGTGATAGCCTCCCTCAAATGAAAAATCGGTCCGACCAAGAAATTTACTTTTATCAAATCTCAATTCAAACAACTGCCATCCAGTTTCTGTCAACTCTGTCAACTGCCCACTGTTATCAAAGGCGGGGGAGTCCGGGTTTTCGTCTGAGTCTCTTGCATCATCCTGCAAAACAACATATGCACTCATTAGCGCATCATAGTTCCATCCCCCACCAAACTCACCACTGGCACCTAACCCTGCAAGCAAATCCTGTTTGTCCTGTTTGCCAACATCAAAATCATTTTCCGCAACTGTGAATTGCTTGCCATTTAAGTTTAGAGTCCCTGTCCAAATTTTATTTCCTCCGGCAGTCCTTAGATAGTTATTCACATTGAGTTGGTCTCTATGACGGTCGAGAAATCCAATCAATCCTCTTAATTTTAACTGAGGTGAAAAATCATAATTCATCTTCATCTTGAATAAATCATTGATGCTACTTTCTTCCCCGTCATCAGAAAATGCTATAGAATCCCGAACTCGCGGATCAATAAAATTAACGGCACCCGTTACCGCCGTACCCGCCCCGCCTGTGGTGACCCCATTTTTTTCTATAAGATCCGTGGGTTGGGTCTGGGTTTCTAAACGGTTGTAGAACATATAATAAGAAAGTTTGCCAACTTTGTTACCGTGAGCAAAAAATGTTTTGTAACCGGGCGCATTACCTTCGCTTTCACCAAATTTCCAGTCCTGTACCCATCCTGTAGTTTGCAGAGCCCACTCTTCATTTTGGGGTTGCCGAGACGTAATCTCAATCACCCCACCCATAGCATTGCCGCTGTATTTGGGTGAAAATGGACCATAAGTTATGTCGACATGATCCGTTTCATCCGGCGCCACGAAGTTCCACTGGGGAGCTCCGTTGAACTGCGTTCGTAACATGCTATGCAGGGGAAAGCCATCGACAAAAAGCATATGGCGCGCGGTCTGGAAATTCCCATTTCCCCGCATCGAAATTACCCCATTTGGATCGCCAATGTATCGTCTGCGAATTTCCAGACCAGGTGAATAGCGAACTGTATCTTCTATGCTGATCGTGTTGATGTTGTCTATTTCAGTACGATCAACCTTGAACTTGGAGGTGGGTATGGGCATGAAATCATCAAAAATATCCCGTAGTTCCGCTTTGGGAGCCTCAATAACAAGTTCATCCAAACTTTTGCTTTCATTGTCCGCCGCGCAAACCACGCCAGCAGAAAAAAGACCAATAACTACGGATAACAATATCAATTTACTTCGTCGGGAACAGCACACAGGACATTCCTCCCTGTAAAACAGAATAGAAATTAAAAATCACGGAATTTCTCGCTCAGGCTTTCAAGAGCCGCGATACAACTCACCCTGAATTAACAGAGTTCAAGTTATAAAATGAAATTCACGCTAAATTATTTTGGGAATTACTGGAAATGGTGTTACGCGATGATAGGGGGAGGATCAAGCGATTCCGCGAAACGATGGCAAGCTAACAAGAATGTAAGGGTGAGTTTTTCATTTGTGGAATTGTGGACCAGCGCAAACAAGTTTATTTCGGCAAACTCACTGCTGAAGGATTTGCCATTGGGGATCGCGCCGGAAGTTTTACCACCGCAATCAGTAGCGATACTAGTGGCCAGGCTTCCACCTGCATTTGAGTGCGGGCAAAGTACCCGGTCCGTATGTCCCTTTAAAAGACAGTGCAAGGAACCGGCTTCTTTCTTTCCGTCAAACGGCCCAGCTATATCAGAGTTTTGGCTCTGCTGGTGGGTCCCATGATCATGAGATCCCGCAAGCGCATTGGTTGCCCCTAAAAGCACCCACACCAAAACCACAAGTAATAAATTTTTTTTAAATGTCATAGCAAGCCAAAATGATTCTTCAAAACCGGGCGTAAAGTTAACAGATTGCTGCCCCCCAAAAACCGTCATCCTTGAGGAGCCGAAGGCGACGAAGGATCTCGAAGTTCCTTATAAAACAAGAAGAGAGATTCTTCGCTGACGCTCAGAATGACATGCGAAAGAGTTTTTCAGCACCCTGTTAAATTATTTTCTTAATCTTTTTAATGTTTTTCTATCGAGCTACCAGTTGTTTGAGTTTTTTTTCAATCAAATTTTGGGTTAGACCACCACCCACTATTTCATCCCCTACGACACCATCTGGAGTGATGAAATAAGTCACAGGCAATCCCCTGACCCTATAATCTTGTGAAACGCTTCCATATTTATCCAGCAGAACAGGAAAGTTTAAATGATTTTCCTTAACAAACTCATCCACTTTTGATCTGGATTCTGCAAAATTGACAGCTATTATTTCAACATCACTATTCTTTAATGACGCATAGGCTTTATTGAATTCGGGCATTTCTTTAATGCATGGGACGCACCATGTGGCCCAAAAATTAAGAATAATCGTTTTATTATACAATTCAGAGGATTTTAAAATTCCTCCTGAAATAGTCTCTAATTCAAAACCTGGCGCCGGCCCTCCCACGCGGAGAGGGGGGCTCGCCATGCCAGAAAAAAAGAAACTAAAAATAACCAACAACGTTAATCTGGACATTTTAAAATACTTAAAAATAAAATTAGAAACCATATGAAACACCCAGCATTACGCCATAATCCTCTACCAGGTTGGACTCATTGACTCTCTGATAGACGGGAAGCTGAACATGTGAATAAACGGACATGTCCTTGGATACAGCAAGCCTTATCCCCGGTGTTATAAATAAAAATTCGCCACCCGTGCTTGGCACATCCGCATCAATAAATTTGTCCCGCCCGGAAATTCTGCCATTCACCTGACCGCTTACACTAACTTTTTTTGACAACAAATAACTCACCCCAAAATCAATAAGCGTGGTATCACCAAAAAGATAATCCAGGTCATTTTCTGTTGCAAACCTGTGTGAAACAGATGAGAAGAAGTTGAACGTGTATGGAATAATTGAGTAATTATACATCCCTGAAAGAATTGCATCGTAAGAACCCGTGCCCGGCATCAATGTTGGTTCGTTGATAGCTCCATCACTATCCCTTAACTTGTAATCTCCGGTGGCAAATTTTATCCCTGCCCCACCGATGAGCGTGTGCTTCGTTGTTTGCCACAAAGCGTATTTCGCCAATAAAGTAACATCACCAAAACCAGTTGTGCCGTCTGTATTATTGAATGTTCCCGTTTCTCCCGGGTTTTCAATTCCATCAAAATGTTCGTGATAACGATCATTAAAAAAGGGCACATTCATGGAGAGAGTTAATTTTTCAGTCACCCCATAGCTGACATCAAACTGGGCGAGCTTGTTAACCGTTCTTATTTCATTGTGATGACCCAACTCAAGCTCTCTTGTTTCGAAATTTACTTTCGGAACCAATGCTTCGTTTGTACTACTGGAACCATGGTGGGGATTTTCCACAAGGACATAACGGTATGACAAATCCACAATAAACTTGCCCTTATCCAACAAGCCATCCTGAGAACCTGTCACCAGAGAACAGTTGGCTCCTCCGCAAGCTGATTCAGCAAATGAATTAAAACTCAACAGGCATACAATTGACATAAATATTGTATGAAATACTTTTACTCCATATTTTTTCATCAAACTTCCTCCTGAATACAGAATAGGAATAATTGTTTTTTTATCCGTTGAACAAGCAGTCAGGGCAGGAGGAATATTACTACCGTTTTCCATAGGCCATGGATAAACTCATAACATAAATTCCTCACAGGGGAACACACCTGTGTGGCCTGACAATTTTGAGACTAGCAGAATTTAATTAGATAATGCGAGGAGGAGGCGCTAACAGACTGGATAGAGGAGAATCGTAAAGGGAAGGAATCTCCATCATATTCTTTGAAAAACAAAAAACAGGATTTTCATGGAACGCCGATGAGACAACAAGGTTTTTACTAAATGAACTGATTGATGGAATTGCTCCAGAAGTTTTACCACCGCAATCAGTGGCGATACTAGCGGCCAGACTTCCACCTGCATTTGAGTGCGGGCAAATTACCAGGTCCGTATGTCCCTTTAAAAGACAGTGCAAGGAACCGGCTTCTTTCTTTCCGTCAAACGGCCCAGCTATATCAGAGCTCTGGCTCTGCTGGTGGCCGGAATGATTATGGGTAGCGGCTAGCGCACTCGTAGCCCCTAAAACTACCCATATCAGAACCGCCATCAATAATTTTATTTTGCAAGACATCATAAAAAATCGCCGGTGTTTGTAGCAGGTCCCATTTTATGAACTAATTTCTGTTGCTTGTCAATATTTTTATAACAGGAACCAAAATGGTTACCCTATAAATTTTCAATAAATTGGCACTCAGGGTGTTACCCTTTATGGCTTTTGCAAGCGAGACAATTCTTCCTCCGAAAATTTAAAATGAAAGCTGAAATAGTTTGAGGACTGATTTTTCATATGCCTTAAAATCCCCACATATTTCCCGAATTTTAAAGAAAGCTTTTCCAGCACGTCGGACAACCCTGAGCGCCCTCCCCATGCATTTCTCAAACTACAAGCGGCGGCGTTGTAATAGGACCCGCCCTTGTCAAAATATTTATCACCGAGGATATTGGTCTCAGGACTGAATAGTCCCAAATGAAAAAGCAGGAAATCGCCGTTGATCCTGAAAACCTGATATTTCTGCGTTTCGAGTTTCATGTCAATGGCAATTTGACCAGCATCGGAATTAGCGCCAACCAGATACTGCCGGGCCAAAATAGTGGATTTTGGGTTCACCATCTCCGCCAGCAGGAGGGTGATATATTGATTCACATCTTCTTCATACTCCAAATCATTCTGCTTGATTTCTTTTTCGTGAGACTCAAGCCAGGTTGCGTTCCTCCCCTCATCCAAAATCGGGTCGTAATCTTTGTTTGAAGGTTTGTTATCACTGATTCGCGCCCTCAAAAAGTGGTCCGAAAAAAAAGATTCCGTGGTGTCCGTTTGCATCGTATCAATGTGAGCAAATTTAACTGGCATGAGAACCTCCTGCTTAAAATTTAATCGCACTACCAGAATCGCATGAAATGAATTAATTTCAAAGATTAAAGACACTTAAGATCATATTTGTCAGCCAACATAGGAGTCTGCTAACAATTTAACTTCCAAATTTTTTAAATTTGGTTTACAAATAAACTTCTGATGAAGAAAATATTTTTTCTTCAACATAACCAAGTAAAATTACCTTAAATATAAGTGCAGTTTTGGAGGCTAACCATGAATCCCCGTTCTCGCCCTTCACTATCGTCAGGATTACCAAGCTTCTTCTATCTGTTCACAGCATTTCTTCTGATCTCGGTCATTTCCATTGAATCGGCACAGGCCATTCCGGCATTTGCCAGACGGCACAAGTTAAGTTGTGTCACTTGCCATGTAGGATTCCCAAAACTAAATAGCTTTGGCGAGGCTTTTGTTGGCAATGGCTACCAGCTACCTGGAGCGGATATTTCAGACCAATTGGTTGACACCGGCGATGAGGATCTCCTTTTACTAAACCATGTTCCTCTTGCTGTTCGGGTGGATTCATTTTTTCGGTCGAGAAACGACACAAAAGTCAACAACGACTTTCAAACTCCTTTTTCAATAAAGCTTTTATCCAGCGCCCCCATCAAAAAAGATATCAGTTATTATTTTTATTTCTTTGTTGATGAGCGCGGTTCTATAACGGGTATTGAAGATGCATTCATTTTTTTTAATAATGGATATAAGGATGTTGACCTTGATATGAGGGTCGGCCAATTCCAGGCCTCAGACATACTGTTTCCCCGCGAACAAAGATTAACCTTTCAGGACTATACCTACTACACAACAGCCGTCAGCAACAGCAATTTCACCCTCACTTATGACCGTATTGTAGAAGTATCTTACAGTTTCGATTTGACCGAATCTATAGGAATGGGGTTGGTGGGGGCTATCACCAACGGAAATGGAATAGGAACCGCGGATAGCAACCGAAATTTCGACTCCGATGAATTTAAAAATTTTTACGGCAAATTATCTTTTGACCTCAATGGAAATAAAATAGGTTTTTACGGTTACTCCGGGCGGGAAGAAAACACCAGCCTGGTAAAAAATGAATTCTTCCGCGTTGGCCCTGACTTTGAATTTTTAATCGCCGACACTTTCAGTGTTTGGGGAAATTTTCTTTATGGAGAAGATTCCAACCCCCGTTTTTCCACCGCCGGAGGCAATGTGAAAATCAAATCATGGGGTGGATTTTTAGGAGTCACCTACCCTTTTATGGATAACTGGATTGCTTCCCTGCTTTACAACCGGGTCAAAGTTTACGGTAAGCAGGAGCTGGATGCCGATACCATTACCGCAAACGCTTCCTACTGGCTGGCCAGAAACTTTAAGCTCATGGCAGAGGTCACGGTTGATTTGGAAGAATCCAGCACCGCCAGGCCTGAAAAGACCCATACCGGGGTGCTGGGTATCGTGCTGGCTTTCTAGGAAAAATTCTGAAGTTTAAACTTTAATTCTGCAGGTCGCCAAAAAACTCCCTGTTTTCCCATTTACCCATGCGGGGCACGAAGGCAAAAGAAAAATATCACGCCCACGCCCCCATCCGTCATTCCCGCGTCCCCTTCGTCATTCCCGCGCAGGCGGGAATCCAGTAAGGGCGAACGGCCGTTCGCCCCTACAAAAGGCGTACGTCATTCCCACCTGCGCAGGAATGACGTGGGTTGAAAGGCATTGGTGAAGACTTGCCTGGACTCTCGCAGAGGATTGCCCCCGCCGGAAATTCCGGGGTATCGTGCTGGCTTTCCAGGAAAAATCCTAAAGTTTAAACTTACTGACCATTTGCTGGAGTCCAACGGCCATTTTTGATAGCTCCTGGGCGGCCTGCTGGCTCTGAGAAACACCGGTCGAAGTTTCATTTGCCGCCTGGGCGACACCGGAAATATTCTGATTAATTTCCTGACTTCCTCTTGCGGCCTGCGCGACATTGCGCTCCATCTCCGCAGTCGTCGCGGTTTGCTCCTCCACCGCGCTCGCTATGGTGTTGGAGATATCATTAATACGGTTAATAATATCGCTGATCGCTGAAATGGCCTGAACAGAGTTTTGCGAATCTGTCTGGATGGTCCCTATTTTCTTACTGAT
>Ga0210050_1003198_pt1 | contig 14756 bp, 8 predicted proteins | sample CryGey132114_all_FD_185463 | JGI IMG/M metagenome (GOLD analysis project Ga0210050, IMG submission 185463) | Groundwater microbial communities from aquifer - Crystal Geyser CG22_combo_CG10-13_8/21/14_all (SPAdes) (version 2) | ecosystem: Environmental > Aquatic > Deep subsurface > Groundwater ...
GAACCGACCTCTTAGAAATATTATTCATGCATCCGATTCTCCTGAAGACGGAGAAAAGGAAGTTAATTTATGGTTTACAAAAGAAGAACTATTTTCTTACGAACCTGCTGGGGAAAAGTTTATGTACTCCAAGTAAATTTTAAAGATTAAATATTAATTGTTAAATAAACTGTTAAACAATAAAAAATGTTTAATATTTAACTGTTTAATCTTTCTTTAACCTTTAAGATTTAATATTTAACAATTTCCCCATTAATCTCTCTACTTTCCTCTGAAAGTCTTTCAAATCTTTATTATTCGTCAACACGTAATCACAATAAGCTAAACACTTACCGACCTGCTGTCCGGAATTATTTTGATCGATCCCGATATCGCGTTTGTCAACTATTAAGAATTCTTCGTACGTTTTGGGGTCCCATTTTTTACCTCGAATTAGTAATCTTTTGTAACGAAGTTTGCGAATTGCCTTGACTCCAATTAAAATAAAATTTGAGTTATTTCTCAAAAATTCTATCTCGCCGGGATTACGGATCCCTTCGATAACAATCTTATCCTTTTTTTTCTCGTTAATTGCCTTGATTATCCGCTGTGCTAGAACTTCATCCCCAAACTCCCGTCTTAGTTCATCCCCCATGTCCTGAAGCATCTGGCGGGTATATTTTTTAATTCCCTTTTTCTCTATTTCCCTATGAACGGCCGATGATAAGGAATACGAAATAAAACCTAATTTTTCAATCAAGTATTTAACCAGTATCCCCTTTCCTGAAGCGATCTGTCCTACGACACCAATGATAAACATATTACAAATATACTCCATATCTCGCCTGCAGTAAAAATATCGTATCTTTAATTAAATTTGCCTTTACCCAATCTTTGGTACTATTACTATCCAATAGCTCTCCTACACCATCAAGAACGTGTTTTAATGGCCAATTTTCTAAGGTTTTAATACATTTTTTCACAAATTCTTTTTTATTAAGTCGACTTCTCTTTTCAACCAAACCCCAGTTTATATCCCAATGTTTATTAAGCAAAAACCACGTATCATAGACATCTCTGTTGACTGGTTTTTTCCGAGTAGTTAAGGCCAATAATTTATTAGCAAAAATATCCTCTTTAATCATTGTCTGAATTGACAAGCCTAAATAATTTGATATTTCATATTTACTTCCTAAATTTCTTTTGCTAATTTCTATCTTTAAATTTCTTTGGCCTTTATCATAGATTAACAGCGAAAAAAGAGTATCTTTCTTATTTGTTAATTCTTTTATATTTCCTATATCTTTCAAAATCGTCTTTAATCTCGGTAAAACTTGATTTTCTTTTTTTTCGTCTAACAGGTCAAAGTCCAGATCAATACTAAAACGTGTTAGATTATGCAGAATATAAAGCAAGGTCCCCCCCTTAAATCCAAGAATTGGTCCCAATAAGCTGTCTTGATAGATACTTTTTAAAACTTCAAACATTACCGATCTGTGTTTACTAATAATGAGCATAAGATTTAAGATCGTCAACTGTTAATTTGCCTTCATAGACGGATAATAATTTTTGACATTTTTCAAAATCGATCGGACCTAAGTTATCAAAATGTCTTTTGCCATAAACGTAAATTGTGTCTAAAAAAGCCCGCTCTATAGTAGCTTGAGGAAAGTAGTCATCATATGTGATTCCCAAAGGGTTATTCAATATCTCAATTTTAATTTTTTTGTATAAAATTTTAATATCAGCAACTCTGACTTCGCGAGTGAGATAACTTCCTAAATGAACACGACTATCATACTGAAAAACAACGCCGTGTTTAGCTAATATTGTTTGAAAACTTACATACGAAGGAGTATACATTTTTGTTGATAGCTCCAGTTCATTAAATTTTATATTTTTAGTATAAATTCCCCGCCTAATTGAAAATATTTCCCCCTTTTTTACATAATAATTTATTTTTGACTTGACAAGATCAGCATTTGTTTCTCCAAGAATCAAAGCAATCTCGCGAGTGGTAAAAACCGTTTGGGGAAGTTTATTAAGACTGTAGGTAAGATTTTTCATTACTTCCAGTTTACAAAACTATATTTTTATTGTCAAGAGCCTGATCTATTATCCGTATATTTTTTTTATTATTTCAAGGATTCTCTCTCCCCAAAACAACATAACGACTGTCCCGATGACGAGAAACGGTCCGAAGGCGATCTTGCTTTTTAGTTTTCTATGCTTGAATAATATTATTATCAACCCAAATATTGCGCCCGTGACAAATGCGATGTATAGAGCCAGGAAGCCCTTTTGCCAACCCAATAGAAAGCCCATTATTGCCGTTAAATAAACGTCCCCTAAACCCATGGCCCGTTCTTTAGAAATAAAATAAACCAAAAAAATAGGGAGGCAGACGATTAAACCTGACAAAACATCAAATCCTATTACCTGGATTCCCGCCTCCGCGGGAATGACAAACTTCGAAAGAAGAGAAAATATGAATAAAGCCAATAAAATATAATCCGAGATTAAATGATATTTAAGGTCGGAAATGAAGATGACGATCAGACAAGCCATGACTCCAGAAATAAGGACAGTCCTTGTCAGCGACTCAATATAAGGACTGTCCTTAAAAACCGTAACAAAGATGACGCCCGTGACAAACTCTATCAACGGATACTGAAATGATAACTTTTTCCTACAACATCTCGTCTTCCCTTTCAAAATAAAAAATGACAAAACTGGAGTCAGATCATACCAAGCTATTTTTTTCCCGCAAAAGTCACAGCGTGACCTGCCGTTGATACTCTCTTCTTTAGGTAATCGATCGATTAGTACATTTAAAAAGGAGCCGATTGAAGCCCCAAAAATAAATATTGTTAAATTGATAAATTGTTGCATTGTTTTAAGTATAACAAACTACAAATAATACTTCTTTTTTTATCTATCCTATAGAACTAATATTTTGTGGGCTCAGCAGAGCCTGACTGCAAATACTTATTTAGCTTTGATAAATTTTCATAAGCTAGATAATATTGACCGTTATCAATCGCTTTTTGATAATATTCTTTGGCTTTTTGATAGTTTTTTTCACGTTCGTAAATTGCTCCCAAGTTATTCCAGTTTACCCACCAATACGGAGCTAACTTAACCGACTTTTCAAAATATTTCTTTGCCTCCTTATACTGCCCGGTCCTAAATAACTCCACCCCCATATTATTTTGAAGGTCAAAACTGCTATCTTGTCTTATATCACGACCAAACAAACTTAAACCGTTCCGCCAATCTAAAACCCGGACAAAACTCCGGAGGGAAAAAAGACAAATAATTATTATGAAAATGGTAAATAATAGTCTGGATTCCCACCTACGTGGGAATGACGTTTGTTTGTCATCCCCGTGAACCTGTCTGCGCAGGCAGAGACGGGGATCCAGTAATGAGCCAGCCATTCCCAACATCCCTATCATCGGAAAATAAAGCCAACGTTCCGCTACAGTCATATTGAGAGGAATAATTTGTAAGTGCGGAAGCAAACCGAGTAAGAACCAAATAAAAAAGAAGGCAAAAATTTTATTCTTAATTTTTATTATGTAAAAAATTGCCGTCAAAAATAATGCTATTTCAAGTAATAAAGGCAGGAAAAAATTATTAAAACTGATTGAATGGATAACCCAATGCTGGGCAATTGCTAAATGCATTGGGTAAAAAAATTTACCTAAATAATACAAAATAATCATCGGGATATTCATTAGGCGAGTTACTAAAGAAACCCGCATAATCGGAAAAAGCCCTTGCCCCTGAACGTAGAGACTGCCTCCCGAAACTCTGAACAAAAAATATGTCATCAATAAAATCATGGAAAAAATTGAATAACTGATTAAGACAATCTGATTTTTTTTAAAAAGAAATAGATAACAAAAAATTAGAAGGAAGAAAACTATTGCGGTTTCTTTCATCAGGAGGGCTATTAATAAAAGAAATGTTCCGAAAAATATGTTTGTTGTAGAGACGGGGCATGCCCCGTCTCTACCACCCGAAAACAAATATAAACCTGCCATTCCCGTTAGCGTAAATCCAACTTCCTGCATGGCCGATGCAAATGAGACTGCTTCAACTGATGCCGGATGAACGAGAAAAATAACTGCCAAAATTAGAGAGATCGTTTCTTTAAAAAAACGCTTAAATAAATAGTAGATTAATACTGCTGTGGCGATATGAAAAATTAACTGAAAAAAGTGGAAAAAAAACGGTCGTGGCCCAAAAATATTATAAATACCCCAATAAAGAGCCGAAATTACCGGTCGAAAATAAACAGTTCCGGGGATAGAACCTGCTTTCTGAAACATCACTTCATCGTCCCAAACAAAACCGTTAAATAAGAGTGGGAAATAGATCAATAAACCTAAGAAGACTATCGTCCATGTTTTTTTCATCATTCATTAGTTTGAATGTATTTGTTAATATCAATTTCGCTCCATTGACTCTCCGGAACCCAAAAATTTTTGAAATGCCTGAATTCATTCCAACCAACTGACATAAGCCTTGCATCTACACCTTTTTCAAGTAAAAAAAGAGCGACTTCTTTTGAAGAAATTGAAAAACTAGTATCTCCATATATTATTACTTTTTTATTTTTAAATTCTTTCAAATTATTTTTTGTTTGATCAATTAAATAATTTTTAGCCCCTCTGATATGGGCTTTTTTGTATGAAGTTTCATCTCGTATATCAACCAATATAACCTTTTTATCGGAGCTATCTATTAACTTAATGACCGTCATCGGATCAATATATAGATATTTTTCCAGTTCGATTAGTTCTTTAAGTTTTGGTTTCGGCGCACTAGTTTGCTCCTTTTTGATTTTAAATAAATTAGGGGAAATATATACCAATAAAAAAACTGTTATAAAACTAACTACAAATGGAATAATGACTTCTCTTACTTTTGTTAAAAGCGAAGACATCTGTTTTTTGGATTTTTTTTTATTCATACCTAAGAGCATTTAATGCTGAGGTCTTTTTGGCTCTATACGCCGGATAAAGACCTGTTAATAATCCTACCACAAAAGCACAGATTATAATAAAGGCAACAAAATATGGAGGAAGATAGTTCAATTGAAGAAAACCCTGACCTTTTGATATGGCTATAATTGAGATTAATATAGAAAATATTTCACCAATAGAAAATCCAAATATAAGTCCTCCAATACCTCCAGACAAACCCATGATCATCGCTTCAGCCAAGAAAAGATCTTGAACTTCGTCTGATACCATCCCGATTGCCTTCATTCCTCCGGTTTCCCGGGTGCGTTCCAACAAAGAAACTGTCAGAGTGTTAAACATTCCAAGCGAAGCAACCCCCAAAGCCACCATTCCCAAGATCGCCAACAATAATCTCAGATTATTAAATAAGCTTTCGATCTGCTTAACGGTATCGTAGGTAGACGATGTCCTAAATCCCATTGTCTCAATTTCTTTTCTCACTTTTGGAAGGTCTTTTTGATTATTTAATATAAGCTTGAACTGGGAAAAATTCTTTATTCCCAATTTTTGAATGTCGGAAAATGGAACGTAAAAATAGGTATTGTTTGTGTCATCGATGACTCCAATAATCTTATACTCAACTTCAGAAGTCATCACTCTACCTTCGATGTCAGGCATTAAGCTTTTAACTATGATAAAAGAGGATTTAAAGGTCGTGCCGATCGCCTTGTTAATGTTAATATTTAAAAGATTTAAAAATCCTGAAGAAACAACTGCTTCTCCATCCGGACGATGAACGAATTTTAATGTTTCAACTTGTTTTTTTTGGGCAGAAGAAGACGCTTGTAAAGATACCGTCTCAATCCCTGCTTCGTCAGTGGCGACTACTGATTCACCATAAATAGCCGAAGAAGAAGCGTCAGCTGAATCTGAAGCTGCCAAAACATCGTCGGTAAATATAACTTCGGCGCTTCCGGTTGAAATCCCCAAAACCGATCCAAAATTGTCTTTGACTATAATGCTAATATTTTTTTGTTCAACACACCCTTCTTCCCACCTTTGTTTTCCGACGTCATCCAAATTTGGAATTAAAGTCCCATCGGCTTTTTTTTCAAAAATCGGAAATTTAGCTTTAACCCATTTTCCTAAATAAACATTATTCTTTTTGTCAAAACCAGTCCGGCCATTTTGCGAAAAAGGATAATAGTCTGATCCCCAATATTGATACCCTGTATAGCCTCCAACTATTCTTGACCCATAACCGATCATTTTGGCTGTCGTTGAACAGCTCGTCCAAATGACAACAGGCTTTTCTGGATTAAGATTAAAAGTAATTTCTCTTTCGGCGATCCTTTGGTTAAGTTCACCAAATTCAATTTTTGTTTCCGATCCGGCTACTTGCCCATTTTCTAGAAAATTAAGACTTAATTTTTCATCTAATGAAGTGTTATTAGCAAAGGCTTTTCCTTTTAAAAACTTAATATTAATTCCATTTATTAAATAATCTTTGGGAACCGCATAGGCTAAAATGTCTGTTTGGGCCCGTTTATAGTTAATTCTCCCAACAACCGAAATAATTGGCATAGCAAAAGTCTTCTCTTTAATTTTATTTATTTTATTAAAGACATCCTGATTTAATCTCAAAGCTGTATTTTCCCCGGCGGAAATATCGATCATTTTCAGCTCGTTTAGACCAGCCACTTTACTAATAATCAATTTTTCAATTCCGTATCCAAGTGATAATAATAATACAATTGCTCCAACCCCGACTGACATTCCAAAAATAGTAATAAAGGATCGGGTCTTCTTAATCATCATATTTCGATAGGCTAATTCAATCAAATAAATTCTTTCAACTTGAGAAGATCGACCTGATTCCAGTTTGTTTATAAAGGTAGTCATTAATTTACCCATTTTATTTTTCCAAACATTGCCGACGACTTTGAATAAACCACCTATCAATGGGACTCTTTCAAAAAGTCCATAAACTTTTTCAAATAAGAAGATTAATAGTATTATAAAGAAAGTTAAAAAAAGATAAATTGTACGAATAATACCAGGAATAGACTTAATAAAAAGTTTAAAATTACTTGGCCAATCTTTTATATTAAACGATTTTTTTATTTCCATATTATAGTTTCAACTTCTTTAAGAAATCACGGTCACGAACATTTGATTCGCCATCAATTTCTTTTTTACCAGAAAATATCTTCGATCTGGTTTTTTTACTGACTTCTATTTCTTCAACTACTTCCCCATCAAGCATATGATAGATCTTGGTCGCATATTTCAAATATTCCAAATCATGAGTGACCATGACAATAGTTTTCCCAAGATCAACTAATTTTAAAAATGTCTTTAAAAGTTCACGACCGGATACGGTATCCAAGTTCCCGGTTGGCTCATCGGCAATAATCATTAATGGATCAATGCTAAGAGCTCTAGCCAAAGTAACTTTTTGTTGTTGTCCACCTGATAGTTCATTTGGCATATATTCAGACCACTTATCCATCCCGACCAATTCCAGGTTTTTTTTAGCTTTTTCCATTATCTCTTTTTCATCAAGATCAAGTAAATGAAGCGGAAAGCAGACATTTTCAATGATATTAAGAGCAGAGATCCATAAAGGTTGTTGGAAAACCATTCCTACATGAAATCGTCTATATAAAGCCCTTTCGTCTTCATTTAATTTATAAAAATCCTTTCCCTCAACCAATACCTGGCCGGTCGTCGGCGGTTCGAGACCCAATATGCAGTGAAGCAGGGTTGATTTTCCACAACCAGAGGGACCAAAAATGATCGCAAATTCCCCTTGTTTCACTTTAATATTGATTCCTTTAAGAACGTTAACTTCGCTATCCTTCATCAAGAAGGATTTTTTTAAGTTGCTTATTTCAATTAAAGTTTTGTTGTTGTTAATGTTCATATATATGAGTTAGTAATGAATGTGTCATCCCCGTGAACCTGTCTGCGCAGGCAGAGACGGGGATCCAGACTATAATTACCTTTTTCATAATGTATATTTAGCTTGGATTCCCGCCGGAGCCTGCCCTCGACTCCGATCGGGGGCGGGAATGACAAACAAATTTTATTTTATTGTTTAATATTTAAATTATTTAAAAATCCAAATGTCTTTGATAGATTTTCGATAACCAAATTTAAGGCGTCTTTAGTTGATTTTGGGGTAATAATAACTGTATCAAATGATTGGCCAATATTTCCAGCTTTATCCTTTGAAGATGCCCGAAGATGGTAAATTTTAGCCGGAGTTAAACTGGTAATCGTTACGGTGTGATTAGTCGTCAGATTACTATCTTCCTGAGTTGTTTGGTCATAACCTGTCCCTGTTCCTTGAGCATATTCAACTTGAGTACTAGCCGGTTCATCGGTATCCCAAGAAACAACGATTTGAGCCTTAGCACTGTCCCCAACTCCTACGATAGTTGCTTCAACATTCATATTTTGAATTTCAGGGGGCCTCATATCGTTTGAAGTTTTAGTTTTTCTCGTTTCAGTCTTAGATTCGTTTCCGGCGCTATCTTTTCCTTTAATGATTAATGTATATTCAGTATCATCAATCAAATTTTTTAGAATAACTTCATGGTTTTTTTTCAAAGCCAAGCTGACCGAGTCAATTGCCCGCTCCGGATAGGCGGTCGGATAGTAAGAAACTACAGTCGATATTAATGTATTTGAGGACCAAAGCAGTCTCAAAGTTGCCGTCGCCATTCCTGAAACCTGCTGAAGTTTCAAGTTTAATATTTTTGGTGTTGGCAAAGTTTCAAAAGTATATTCGTCACTATAGTAGACATTTGCTTCTTCATCTTCACCAGCAATTCGAAGGTGATAAGGAGTGCCTTCAATCAAGTTATCGAGAACAACAGTATAAGTTGATTCGTTAGTCGAGGTTGATAGTGAACTGGTTGCCCCGTAACTAACTGTTTTTCCATATTCAATAGTGGCTTTAACGGAACTTTTTATCGTGAAATTTACATAGGCAGAATTAATATTGACATTAGAAAATTTAACTGCCGAAACAAACGGGGCTGCGTTGGTGACCAAACTATATTCATCAGAACTGCCGGTATTTCCGTCCTCATCCGTCCAGAGAACTTTATAATAATAAGTTGTTCCCGGATCAAGTCCTGACAAAGCGATGGAATGGGCGGTAATTTGAGTCGATGACCCAACTTCTTCTCCATAACTACCGGCAGACTTACCATATTTTACAAATGAACTGGCTGTGCGTGAAGTTGACCAGCCGATCGTGGCTGTTTTTGTTTTGACAGTGGCGGTCGGCTCCCCAACCAGTGATGGAGCAACCCGCCACCTTCCGTCCGGATAAAGATTAACAGTATCGGAAACTGCTGAGCATTCGTTGGTCGAGTCACATGCTTTAACACAATAATATTTTTTATCTTGAGTCAACCCTGTGTCAACATATGATGTTTGGGTTGATGAAGCAATATAATTAAAGTCGGAATAATTACTTGTACAAACCGAGCTAGCAACAGCTGACCGATAGATCTTATAGGTGGCAACGCCACTACCTGACGATTCAGGAGCATCCCAGGAAAGTGCCAACCTCCAACTTGATGTTTCTTTAATTGAAACGTCTGAAATATCAATGTTGCGGGCAATCCCCGGGGCTGAAGTATCGGCAGTAAAAGTGATATTAGCATAGTTTAGATAATCAATATTTCCGGCCTCGTCTTTTGCAACAACATAAAATACATTATCTCCTTTTTGTGTAGCATAAGAATCGGTTGTTAAATATGTATCTGACAGACCAATTTCATTAACATTATTTCCTGTTGGCAAAGCATTAATTGAATAGTAATATCTTAAACCCGACTGCGCACCGGAAAAAGATTCAGGGACATCCCAAGCAAAGGCAAACTCATTAACTGTATTTGAATTACTCCCGTCTGTTGGATGTGTAACTTCCAAACTGGTCGGTTTTGACGGAGCTGTTCCTGAATATTTATATATTTGGGTCGCATAGGAAGAAGCATAATTTCCGGCATTATCTTTGGAGCGGACATAAAAAGTATTATTTTCTCCGTCATCATAAGCAAGTACGCCACTAGCTGTAGCCGTACCATCGGCATCCATTGTTGCCAAACATGTTTCTGTAGAATAAGTGCCTACTTCAGTTAGATATTTATAACAATAGCTTCCAATAAGTGAAGCGCTATCGGTTGCCCCTTTCATTGTAAAATCATAATCGTTAACCGATGTATACCCCGGCGGACTCACGCTGATTGTTATGGGATTACTTGGGCTATCAGAATCAAACTTGTAAATAAAAGGTTGCCAGTTTGAGGCTGAATAATTTCCGTCATCATCAATTGCTTGAATCCTTAAATAATATGTATTTCCCGAGATTAAACCTGACGCCGTGTAGGTTGATGACGTCGTCAAAGTTCCGCTTTCTGAGGCTTCGGCATCCTGATCAGTACCAAAATATACATAATAACCGGCGATTCCCGATCCACCGGAGCTGTCAGTCGCTCCACCGGTCGCCTCAGCGTCCGGCCAGTCAAAATTAGGAGCTGTGTGATTGTACCAAGTATTTGTAGTAATTGCGGCAGACTGGGTTGCAGTCGAATATGAATTTAACGTGGTTGGGTTAGTCGGAGCATTAACGTCCTGATAATAGTATATTATATAGTCGGAAATCGTTCCTGAATAAATACCATCTGATGACGCCATAGCAAATTTAACTTTCAAATATTGATTAGCGGTTGAATTAATTTTATATGTATAAGTTGTTCCGACGTTTTTAACTTCTGAAGCCTCACTCCAATCGGACCAAGTGGTATTATCCGAAGAACTGCTAGTATAAACCGTCAAAGTTGAATTAGTAGCGGACGTGTACGTGACACTCATATTGGCATATCTATAAGTGGCCGTCAGATCATGATTTGGTGAAATATAATTTCCGCTTTCTTCAAAAGATGAAGTCGATGTCTGCATCACGTACGTATAAAGACCGTTTGAGAATGTGTTAGTTCCGGGTCCCGCAATAACAAAGATTTTATCACTCCCGTTTGAAGCGGCAGAACCACCGGCTGTAATATTAGCCGGTGCATTTGCTATTGCAGTCCATGTATTTCCGGAGACAGAATACTGATAACAACCGCTTGTATTCCATCCTCGGCAGGCATAAATATAATCTCCCCCGCCATCAACTAAAAATCCATCATTATAAATTCCTCCTCCAGTTGGCAAATCGGCTACCGCCGGATCGCTCCATGTATTGGCCGAAGGATCATACCGATAAAATTGCAGTCCCGTTCCACCTCTATCTGCATATATATAACCGTTTTTATAAATTAGATCGGCACCATAGGACATTGTTGATGGAGCCACAGCTCTAACCTCCCAACGATTACCAGCCGTTCCTTGAGTATCGTATCTATAAAAAGTATTTGAATTACCTCTTAGCCAGTAGATATATTGACTACCGTCAAATGTCATGGCCGATCCAACATATGAATCGTATGGGGGAGGATCTGTAGTTATTTCTGACCAAATATCTGTCGAAACATCATATTGATAAAATTTTCTGAAATAATAATTTGCCGTAGCATAAATTTTATTATTGACACTATCGTAAACTAATTCCGCACCATAATGAAATCCAGCCGGAGCATCAGCCATTTTGGTTGCCTCGCCGGTGACATAGTTGTAACGGATAAACAGATTGTCATAATTACCTTTCGTTAAATACAGATAATTTCCGTCTCCTTTTATTATGTCAGCTCCATAACCAAAAGTATGTGAGTACGATCCTCTAAACCAATCGCCAAAAAGATTGGTATTGGGGATAAGCCAAGAGGATTTAGTTATGTTGTATTTATAAAAATTCTTACCACCACCACCTCTAATAACATAAAGATTCCCTCCAACATTTCTTAAGGCTGACCCGACTGATATTCCAATCGGTGTATCAGTTAAACTAACCCATGTTTGAGTTGAGATATCGTATTTGTAGAAAAATGGGTCGCCTCCTCCTGAAAAAAAATATAAAGCATTACTGGTTGAATCGTATTCGATTTTTGAACCTGCGGTTGATAGCGTTGGCGTATTTGGCAATACCATCCATGAATTGCTTGAAATACTATAACTGGAAAATCCTGTTCGCGCTCCCTGGGTAAGATAGATCGTATCGCTTCCGTCATAGGCCATATTGGCCCCATTATTTACTACGTTGTTTACCTGCGTCGTTGGAGCCCCAAAATCGATATTAGCCATTTGTTCCCAAATATTGCCCTCAGTATCATAACGATAAAAAGCGTCATCACCGTTTCCTCGTGTGGCATAAATATAGCGGTTGCCGTCATAGATTAAATCCGTTCCTTGATAGGCATTTTGTGGCAGATCGACCGCCGCCGAGTCATCCCAAGTATTGTTGGCAATATCATATCTCCAAAACTTAGTTGTATTATAACCACGAAGAGCATAAAGATATCCTGAAGGTCCTTCAACTAAACTATCACCATAATAAACCGCCTCGGGTGTCGTTGCTTTTGTTGACCAAACATCAGTCGTTACATCATATTCATAAAATGTAGTTGTGTTATAGCCTCGAAAAATATAAAGCTTATTAGTCGAAGAAACATAAGCAAAATCTGATCCATAATAAATACCTGCAGGAGATAAACTCAGTCTTTCTTGCAACCAAAAACCTGGTTTACCTGACAGTTTTATTTCGTCTCCTGTAGTTGATATATTAGTTGCTATCCCTCCGGAAAAATCCGTACTTAAAGTTTGAGTAATACTTTGGGGAGGAGATACACCATTATAAACGTAGGTAAACCCAGTGGTTGCATCACTAATATTTCCGGCCGTATCTTTTGTTTTTAGACGAAGATAATAGGTCGTTCCGGTGGTCATTTCAAGAGTTGCTGTATAATTTGCGGTCGTTTGATAATTACCTGCAGTTGCCGGATCAGCCGAGCTACTGGTTCCGTAATATAGGTAATAGCCGGCAACGCTTGTTTCAGCATCGGTGGCGCCAGTCCAAGTAAAATATGGCTGATGATAACCATAGCTACTGCCGGAAGTTAATGTCACTCCTCCAACCGCCTGGGATTTACCAATAAAAGTTGTTGGATTAGCTGGAGTACTCTCATCTCCGGCATAGTTAACCACTAAAGAATAGATCGCTGGAGTTTGAGTTCTATCAGTTGAAGCAGTTAACGTTGCTCTTATTTCTAAATATCTTGCAGCCACAGATACTATTGTTGTTCCGCTGACCGCTTCCCAACTCGACCAATTGGTTTTATCCGAGCTTGACCTTGTCTCAAAGGAAACATTTGAATCGCCCGGGGTTGACGTCGATGAAATAAGTGAGGTAAAACTGGTTGCATAGCTTAGATCAAGAGTGTTGCTGGTCCAAGTTCCGGAAGACTGATAATTATTACTTCCAACAGAAAAGCTAAACATTCTATATATGCTATTTCCTAATACTACATAGAAGTTTCCGCTCCCATCGGACTCAAGTGAGCTTCCAGCCCAAGCACCAATTTCGGTTGCTCCGTATGTCTGCGTCTGGCCGAGCCAGCGCCAAGTCCCTCCGGAAATCGTATATTCCCAAATATCCGATTTTAGATAACCGGCCAAAAAGTATAACTTGCCGCTGTAGTAACTTATATCTGTTCCGTAATAAGGGGAAAACGGCAGAGAGCCTAAATCGGTCCACGCATCACCAGAAATTGAGTATTTTAATATTGAAACAATTCCTGAACCGCCAATGTAATAGATATCAGTTCCATTTGAAATCATTCTTGAACCATACCCAGCCTCAGCATTGTCTGGTAAGTCAGCAACCAATGGATCACTCCAAGTATCGGTTGAGATTTGATAACGCCAGAAACTGCGAGTCAGATATCCACGAGTTGCATAGATATAGTCACCTGAGCCGGGATAAACCAGCGTTGAACCATAACCAGTTGTAGTTGGAGTAGTGGTTGTCATTGTTGTCCAACTACCTCCGGCCGGATCATAACGGTAAAGATTGTTTGCTCCACTTCCTCTTAAAAAGTATAGATAACTGCCGGCAACAGTTCCTTTTGTGTCATCAGAAAATGAGGCTGGAGTAACTGTCAATGTTTCCCAAGTACTACTTAACAAACTTCTTCTGTAAAAGTTCTGTGAACCTCCTCGCGGATAGTATAAGTAACCATTATAGTGAAGAATATCTCCTCCGGTAGTTGGAGCATTTGGCAGATCAACCATTCCTAAGAATTGGTTATTGGCAATATCATACTTCCAAAAATCATAAGTTCCATTACCCCTAAAAACATATAAATAACCATCAGCAGGGTTATATACGTTTCCTGCATATGCCGTTGCAAACGGAAGAGTAGTTAACGTTTCCCAAGTGTTATTACTTATTTTATACCGATAAAATGTCGTTGTTGAGCTATAATCGCGAGTAAAATAAATATAATCACCATTTATTCCTAAACTATGATTGCCGTACATTGGATAAAAATCGGCAGGAATATCAGCTAAAGACGACCATACGCTTGTAGCAATATCATATTTATAGAAGTTTCTATAATACCCGCGAGGCACGTATAATGCACCATTGCTATATAACATATCACTACCTTGCTGAAATCCAGCTGGCGGATTAGTCAAACTTGTCCAACTGTTTAGAGTTGGATTATATTTCCAAAAATCAGCTGTCCAACCACCTCTTGAAGCATAAAGATATGTGCCGTCAGATATGAGTGAAGATCCGCTTGTAAAAAGATCCGGAGCTGATGCAAGATTTTCCCAAGTATTATC
>Ga0210050_1003201_pt1 | contig 14749 bp, 12 predicted proteins | sample CryGey132114_all_FD_185463 | JGI IMG/M metagenome (GOLD analysis project Ga0210050, IMG submission 185463) | Groundwater microbial communities from aquifer - Crystal Geyser CG22_combo_CG10-13_8/21/14_all (SPAdes) (version 2) | ecosystem: Environmental > Aquatic > Deep subsurface > Groundwater ...
TAGTATTCATTTCCAGAACCTGGGGAATTCCATGTGCATCCAGAATGACATCCACGCGAGGGAACCCCCGTCCCTTTAATACTCCAAGCACCTGTGTCGCGGTTTGCCTGCACCGTTGCGCTTCGCTCTCCCCAATGTCTGCCGGGCATATGTATTCGGTTTTTCCCGGGGTATACTTTGCCTCGTAATCATAAAAACCGGACTTGGGACGGATGTGAACAATCGGCATCGGTGTTATCCCGTTCATTCCAATTGCCAGGAGTTTTCCTTCAATAAATTTTTCTGCAATCACTTCGTCTGAATAAGCGAACGCCGTGTCCAAAGCTGGTTTCCACTCAATTTCCTTATGAACAACGGTCACTCCCAGGCTGGACCCTTGATTGGTCGGCTTGACGACAACAGGGAGTTCCAGATTCCGTCGTATTTCCTGGTTTTTATTGAACACTTCGTAATCAGCCGTTGGTATTCCGTGAAATTTCAAAATTTCCTTGGATTTTAGTTTGTCATAAGCCAAAGCACTGCCTAAGACTCCTGACCCTGTATAAGGAATTTTGAAATACTCGAGCAAACCCTGAATGCATCCGTCCTCTCCAAAGGTTCCATGCAGGGCCAGAAAAGCCAAGTCGATTGGATTCGACTTGAGCGTTTCGCCAATATTATGGTCTACGTGAATCGGCAAAGCGATCAACCCTTTCCTGTTAATGGCCTCAAGAACCGAGTTTCCGGTGACGATTGAGACCTCTCGCTCGGGGGAAAGTCCTCCCATGAGCACTCCGATGGTTTTATTAGTTAAATTATTCACAAGCCTTTTTACAAGTTCCCTTTAAGCAGGTCCGCCCCGGCCCTTGGCCAAAAGGACCGGAGAACAAAGGAAGGAGGGGTGACCTTTGTTTACGGACCCATTTGATATTATTGTTCATCACTCGCCTGCACAAACAATTTCAGTTTGTAATTCGATACCCGTTTTTTCTTTAACTTCTTTTTGAATATTTTCAATCAAACAGTTCACATCTTTAGCCGTCGCGCCCCCTTTGTTGACAATAAAGTTTGCGTGCTTGATTGAAACCCCGGCATTGCCGACAGTAAGGCCTTTTAACCCTAAGGATTCGATCAATCTTCCCGCAGTATCGCCCTCAGGGTTTTTAAAAACAGATCCGGAATTTGGAACCGTTAGTGGTTGGGTCTGTCCCCTGCGTGAGAGAAGCCGATCCATCGTGTTCTGGATTTCGGAGCGATCTCCTTCTTCCAGTTCCAGTTCTGCTTCAAGGATGATTCCATCGCTATCAGGGAAAATGGTTTTTCTGTATTCGAAAGAAAGCTGTTCGCGCTTCAAGGTCTGAATTTCTCCATCTGAGGTGATTCGGGTTACACTGCGAAGCACCTGGCCGGTTTCAACCCCTTCTGCTCCGGCATTCATGACGATTGCACCTCCCAGTGAGCCGGGAATGCCGACTAACTGTTCGATTCCCGTCAGGGAATAGCGGGCCGCATGTTTGGCGAGGTAAGACATCTTTACTCCGGCTCCGGCTTTGATCACGGCCCTTCGGTTTCCGGTTTCCTTTCGGAAAAACAAGGGGCGTTTAATTTCCTTGAAACAATTCTTTAAAGAGATGACCACTCCGCGTATCCCTCGATCTCCGACAAGCAAATTAGTGCCCTCGCCAAGAATAAAAACAGGCTGGGAGCCTTTATGTTTCAAGATCGTTTGAATGTCGCGGATATCTTCAGGGAAAATCAATACATCCGCCGGGCCGCCAATTTTAATGGAAGTGTAGGGAGCCAGAATTTCATTTTGCAGGACGGTGCCTTTTATTTTGTGTAACCATGGAAAAGAATAGCTCATAGTTTTACTCTGGTGAATTTTATGGCCCAGGACGGTTTTGGGATATTCCATCTTGGTCTTGAGATTGAAATCCCTTCCTGTTCCAGAATGGGCAATGTGAATCAATCGGCGTTTCCAGGCTTCGTTGAGCATAGGTGACAGTCCTTCCTATTGAAAGCGATCAATCATTGAAGTGGGATACGAGCTTGTGGCTCAACTCCCCAATGTTTCCAGCACCGAGAGCCATAACAACGTCTCCCGGCTTTAGCATCTTTTGTAACTGCGGGATCACGGATTCCGTGCCCCCGATATATTCCACGTTTTTATGCCCATACTCTTTCACGCCTTCAGCCAGCCTTTGAGAGTGGACATCTTCTATTTCTTTTTCACCTGCCGGATAAATATCAAGCAGAAGAAGTTGGTCGGCGTCATTGAAAGCGGAGAAAAAACTTTCCATGAGGTGTTTCGTGCGCGAATAGCGATGCGGCTGAAATATGACGACGAGCCTTCTATCCGGCCAAACTTCTTTCGCGGTTAACAGGGTGGCCTGGATTTCTACCGGATGATGGGCGTAGTCATCAACGATTATCAAAGACTCCGACTGTTTTAAAATTTCAAACCTTCTCTGTACTCCGCTAAAGTTTTCCAGCGAATTAGCGATTGTTGGGAAATCCATATTTAACTCCATCCCGACAGCTACTGCCGCGAGGGTGTTGCAAACATTGTGGCGTCCCAAAGCCCCGGATAATATTTCCCCCAGCTTCTTATCCCGGTAATAGACGGTAAAATAGGTTTTCAATCCTTTAACAGAAATATTCCTGGCCGTGTAGTCGGCCTGGGATTTCAAACCATAGGTAATGGTTCGCTTCTTGATTCCAGGAAGCAAAGACTGGAGGTTGACATCATCCAGGCATAAGAATGCGGCACCATAGAAAGGAATTTTATTGAGAAACTGCAGGAACGCGTCTTTCATATTTTGCAGTGTCTGATAAAAATCCATATGCTCTTCATCCAGGGTTGTAACCACCGCCAGAGTGGGGGAAAGCTTTAGAAAGGAACCATCACTCTCATCTGCTTCGGCAATGAGGTATTGGCTTTGGCCGAGTTTCGCGTGTCCTCCCATACTCTTGATTCTTCCGCCAATTATTACTGTTGGATCAAGCTCTCCAGCCGCCAGAACAGTGGCGACTAACGAGGTTGTTGTGGTTTTCCCATGTGTACCGGCAATGGTGATTCCGTGTTTCATACGCATCAGTTCTGCCAGCATTTCGGCCCTGGGGATGACCGGAATGGAATGCTCTCGGGCGGCACGCACTTCTACGTTGTCGTCACTGATTGCGCTGGATACGACAACAACATGTTTGTCCAGGACATTTTCCGCGCTATGGCTATGACGGATATCCGCCCCCAGCGACTTCAGATAATCAGTGGCCCTGTTGGAAGATGGATCGGAGCCGCTAACCTCATAGCCTTGATTGATTAAAACTTCAGCGATCCCGCTCATTCCCGAACCTCCGATCCCGATAAAGTGGATCCGTTGTGTTTTTCCTAAAAACATGACAGAACATAATTCCCTTCTGGTTTTCCGGTTTGTCCGGATTTTGGATTTGCGTCTTTCAGTAAATCCATGCAAATCTGACGGACTTTTTCCGTAGCGTCCCGGTTTCCTAATTGGTAGCTGTTCTCTTCCATTGTCTCTAAACGTTTTGGATCTTCCATGGCGCGGAGAATAGATTGGGCAATACGCTCCCCGGATAACTCTTTGTCGAGCACTAGCTCCCCGGCATTGGCGGCGTCCAATACCCGCGCATTTTTTTCCTGATGATTGTGGGCCGCGTGAGGAAAAGGAATTAACACGGATACTTTTCCGCAAGCAGTCACTTCCGCCAGAGTGGTGGCGCCAGCACGACAGATCACTAATGAAGCCTTGCGGTATTGCTTGGCCACGTTATCGATAAACGGGCTGACCTCATGGGAGAGGCCACTTTTTTCATATTCACGTTTCACCATTTCATGATCGTTTTCACCTGTTTGATGGGTGATATGGATGTTTTCCCGCTTGGAAGCAAGAAACGGCAACGCTTCCATCATGGCAACATTAATGGAGTGTGCTCCTTGACTGCCTCCCAGAACCAGAATGTGGAAGAGTTCCTGTGGGGACTTGGGAATATTTTCCCGAGGCTGGCAGAATTCTTCACGAATCATGTTGCCGGTCACCGCGACTTTTTCCCTGGGGAAGAACTTTGCGGATTCCCTGAATGAAACCGCTACCTTGTCCGCGATTTTCCCCAGCCATTTGTTTGTGAGGCCGGGAAAAGAATTTTGTTCGTGGATAAGAATGGGAATCCTTAATATCCATGCGGAGAGGACAAGGGGGCCAGACGCATAACCACCCACACCCACAACCAGGTCTGGCCGCTTGCTGATCAGGAAACACATGGACTGGGCGGTTCCAATTGGCAACTTGGCCCAGGACATCCAGCGGCTAAGACGTTTTTTGCCAAGCAAACCTGCTGAGAGAATGGTTTTCAGTTCGAATCCTTCGCGAGGAAGAACTTTTGCCTCAAGACCCTTTTGTGTTCCCACAAATGAAATTTCAATGTTCATATCATGCCTCATGAGTGCTTTTGCTAATGCGATTCCTGGATAAAGGTGACCTCCAGTACCACCACCGGCTATGACAACTTTTTTTTGCATTGAATCAATGTTTTACCGTTTGTTCCGAAATGTTCAGCAGAACACCCACTGAAAGCATTGTGATTAACATGGATGACCCGCCCATGCTGATGAAGGGAAGGGTCAATCCTTTGGTGGGAAGAAGCCCCACGGCTACTCCCAGATTGATGAAAGCCTGAAACCCGATCAAAATGGTCAGGCCGGAGGCTAAATGGGTTCCAAATGGATCTTTGGCCCGGTAAGCGGTGACGAAACCCCGCCAGATCAAAATTGAAAACAGGAGAATGATTGCCGTTGTTCCCATGAACCCCAGTTCTTCCCCGATAACGGAGAAGATGAAATCCGTGTGAGCTTCGGGTAGGTAAAAAAGTTTTTGATGGCTGGCTCCCAACCCTGTCCCCCAATAACCTCCCCGCCCAAAAGCGTAAAAAGATTGTATGGCTTGAAACCCGGTGTTCGATGGGTCTTGCCAGGGGTCCAGAAAAGCGGTGATTCTCCGGGTACGATACTCTGCGCTCATGATGGCCGATACGATGAAAGGAATCAGCGCAAGTACGGAAAAAAACAGAAACTTTTTTCTCAGGCCGGCAATAAAAAGCATTGTGAAAGTGACCAGGCATATGATCATGGCGGTGCCAAAATCGGGCTGAAACAGAATCGGGATGAAAAAGAATCCCAGCACAATCAGGTTGGGGAGGTAGCCGTAGGCAAAGTTCCTCAACTTGTCGGCCCTTTTGACCAGAGACTTCGCAATAAAAAGAACAAGGGTGAATTTTGCCAACTCCGAAGGCTGAAAAGTAAATCCTCCGAAAGTCAGCCATCTCCGCGCTCCACCGACTTCTTTGCTCACCTCTGGAAACATCACTGCCAGCAAAAGCAGGAAAGTTGCCAGCATTATGAGGTACGTGTGCTGGTGCAACTTGTGGTAGTCCATATTTTTGGTGACGAGCAGAACTCCTGTTCCCAGCAGACACCAGACTGCCTGACGCTTGAGGAAATAATAGGAGTCGTGGTATTTTTCCATCGCATACACCGCGCTGGAACTGAAAACCATGACGATACCCACCAAAACCAGGACGGCTACGGTGATGCTCAATAAAGAATCCGCATGTTTTGTTTGAGACCCTGTCAAATTCCATTATCCTTCCAGATTTTTAACGATGGCTTTAAAGCGATTTCCCCGATCCGCGTAATTTTTGAACATGTCGAAGCTGGCACAAGCCGGAGAAAGAAGAACAACATCGCCCTCTTCGGCTTTTGCTTTTGCTAGCATCACAGCTTCTTCAAGGGTATTGCTCTCTTCATAACCGAAGGAGCCGTTAAGAATCCCTTTGAATTTTTCGCGGGTTTCTCCAATCAAAACCAAATGCTTAACTTTTTCTTTCATCAGATCCTTCAGTGGAGAAAAGTCAGTGCCCTTGTCTTTTCCGCCAGCGATGAGAATGATAGGGCGGTCGAATGTGTTCAGTGACTTGCAAACAGAGCCCACGTTGGTTCCCTTGGAATCGTTAACATAATCAATGCCGTTCAGGTTACGAACCCATTCCAGACGATGCTCCAGGCCGGTAAAAAATTTCAGAGCTTGCTCAATCGCATCCTGGGATACATCAAGGAGCAAAGCGGTGGCGACGGCGGGCAGGATGTTCTCGACTTGCCATCGCATTCCTCTGGATAGGGATTCAAGGGAAAGTATTTCCACCTCGCTACTTTTCAGCCGGGCTATGATCTTGTTGCCACGCAAAAAGATTCCTTTTTCCAGCTCAGTTTGCGTGCTGAAAAAAATATGTTCTGCCGGACAGTCTTTCCCAAGATCACGTGTGTTAGGGTCATCCTGATTAAGGATTAAGAAGTCGTTCCGGGTTTGATGCGCAAAGATTTTTTCTTTCAGTTCAATATAGCTTTGGAAGCCTTTATGCCGGTCCATATGGTCGGGGCTTATATTGAGAATAACGGAAACGACAGGGTGAAGCCCTGATGTGGCTTCCATTTGGAAACTTGAAAGCTCTAGAATTCTGTAATCGGCAGTCCCCTGATCCAATAAAGAGATAAATGGCGTTCCAAGGTTTCCTCCCGCATGCACCGTTTTTCCCGACCGCGCAAAAATCTCAGCGATCAAGCTGGTGCAGGTGGATTTGCCATTGGTTCCCGTGATGGCAATAATCGGAACGGTATTGAACCGATTCGCCAACTCAATTTCGCTGATAATTTCGATTCCTCTCCCACGCGCGTTTTCAAGAAACGGCGAGTGAATATCCACTCCGGGACTCAACACCACTCCTTCCGTGTCGGAAGGAGGCTCAGGGTTTTGGAAGCGTGTTTTTATATCTGCCCGCAATTGCTTCAAAGGCTCCAATAATTGTTCGCGAGATTTGCTGTCTGTCACCGTTACGCGGGCTCCTTGCCTGGAAAGAAAGTTGGCCACAGCAATACCTGTTTGCCCAAGCCCGATTACGGTTAATTTTTTGTTTTTAAGTTCCATTGTTACCTTAACTTCAGAGTGCTGAGACTGATCATGGCCAAAACCACGGCAACAATCCAAAACCGCACAATAACTTTAGGCTCTGACCAGCCCAGTTCTTCAAAATGGTGATGCAACGGAGCCATTCTGAAAAAACGTTTTCCACCTGTGTATTTGAAATAACCCACCTGAATGATGACGGACAACGCTTCAATCACGAAAATGCCGCCAACAAGAATCAGCAGGAGCTCATGCTTGACGATAACAGCGATGGTGCCCAGCACCCCTCCCAAAGATAAGGACCCGACATCGCCCATAAATATTTGAGCCGGGTAGGAGTTGTACCAAAGGAAACCCAGGCTGGCCCCGAGAACAGCAGAACTGGCGATGGCAATTTCCCCGGCATCCTTGATGTGTTGAATGCGCAAGTATTCTGAAAAATTAAAATGACCGGAAATATAAACGATGCCGGTATACGTGAATGTGGCGACGATAATAGGGCCGATAGCTAATCCATCAAGACCGTCCGTCAGGTTGACGGCGTTGGAGGTGCCCACCACTATGAAAACAATGAAAAACAGGTAACCCATTCCCAGGTCGGGCTGAAAACTTTTAAAAAACGGGATCGATAAGAGCGTGGCATATTTGGCTCGCGCAGGATCGAAATACAGCAGATAAATGCCAATCGCCAGACTCAGCAAAACCTGGAGTAAAATCTTTTCCTTTGCGGTGATACCTTTCCCTTTTCGCAGTTTAAGGAAGTCGTCCCACAGCCCGATAGCTCCAAAGCCGATAGCAGAAAGGAGAACAACCCAAATATAGCGATTGCTCAAATCAGCCCAAAGCAGGGTAGAGCCAATGAAGGTTGCCAGAATAAGTAGTCCGCCCATAGTTGGAGTTCCAGACTTGGAACTGTGGTGTTGCGGCCCATCACTACGAATTTTTTCCCGTATCTGGAGCCTCTGTAAAGCGCGAATCATCAGCTTCCCCAGGACAAGACTCAATGCCAGCGCGGTTATTCCGGCATAGGCAGACCGGAAGGTGATGTACTTGAAGACATTGAGTATCGAATATTCCGAGCTAAGCGGATAAAACACGTGGTAGAACATTTTTTAATTTTTGTTTTCCATAAAGATTTGTAATACTTTTTCCATCGTGGCCCCTCGTGAGCCTTTGAACAGCACACAATCGCCACTTACCGTTTCCTGGGTTAAAAATTCTGCCGCCTTCTGGTGATCGGGGAACTCCATGATTTGAATTTTATCTCCGGCAAGAGTTCGAGCGCTTTTTGCTGACAAGCTTGCCAGCTTTCCTACCGTGACCAGAATATTTGTCTGCGATCCAGCTATCTCCTCTCCCAACCTTTGATGGGCGGCGATGGACCGATCACCCAATTCGAGCATGTCCCCGATCACAAATATCCGTCGGCCCGGAGTTTTGAAATTGTCCAGAGTTTTTATGGCTTCGGCCATGGACCGGGGATTAGCGTTGTAAGCATCGTTGATCAGGTCAATCCCTTTATGCTGGAACTGTTCGTTACGCTGGGACATACGTTGGTAGTTTTCCAGTCCACGGGTCATGGCTTCTTCCTGGATCCCCAGCGAATAACCCGTTGCCAGGGCGGCTAGCGCGTTATATATGTTGCAGTAGCCCAGATATGGAAGGCGAATTGAAAGTGTTTTGTCGAAAAGACTGACCTTGAATTGAAATCCCCAATTGTCCCTGCTTTCTATTTCACTGGCCCGTACATCGGCAGGTTGATCAATGCCAAAGGTAACCGTCCTTGTCCGCAGTGATCGCGCCAGTTCCAGAACTAGCGGGTCATCGGCATTCACAATAGCCGTGCCTTCCTTTTTAAGAGAGCCAAACAACTCTCCTTTTGCGGATTGAATATCTTTCAAGCTTTTCAATTCCACCAGGTGCCCTTCTGAAATATTAGTGATCACGCCAATATCGGGTTGTGCGATCTCCGCCAGCCTTTTAATCTCGCCTGCCGCACTCATGCCCAGCTCTAAAACTCCAACTTCATGAAAGGGCTCTCTCCTGAGAAGAGTCAAAGGCAAGCCAATATGGTTATTCAGGTTGCCCTGTGTCTTCAAAGTTTTGAATTTAGTTTCCAATATGGAAGCAATCATTTCTTTCGTGGTCGATTTTCCGTTTGTGCCGGTAATAGCAACAACCTGAAATGGAAAACGTTTTCTCTGGAAGCTCGCCAGATCCTGCAAAGCTTTAAGCGTATCCGGGACCTGAATCACAAAAGGGTTCCCTCCCGACCGAACAGGGGGAAGTTTTTCCGGGTCGGAAAGAATGATTCCCCCCGCCTTTTTGTCAACCACATCAGCCAGAAAATCATGCCCATCAAACTTTTCTCCCTTAATGCAAATGAACAATTCCCCCTCCGAGACTGTCCGCGAATTTATGGAAACCCCCCGGAATGGGCAAGCGAGGTTTCCTTGCAGGAGCTGGCCTTCAAACGCGTTGAGGCAATCTTTTGTTTGACCTTCCATCAGTGGTCTCGTTTCCTTAAAGCAGAGCGGGCAACTTCCCGATCATCAAAGTGAATGGTTTGTGTTCCCAGAACCTGATAGTCTTCATGACCTTTACCTGCGATGAGAACCAAATCGTTTTTGCCAGCGAGGTGAATGGCATGCTCAATGGCCTCTTGCCTGTCGATGATTACTGCATAATCCTCATCCATGGAGGCAGAGGAGGGAACGCCTTGAAGAATATCCTCAATGATCTGCCTGGGATCCTCTGTTCTGGGGTTGTCAGAGGTGATGATGGAAAAATCCGCTTCACTCAAAACCGACTGCCCCATGGCTTTCCTTTTTCCTTTGTCCCTGTCGCCACCGCAACCGAAGACAACAATCAGCCTTCCTTCTGTAAATGTTTTTGCCGCGGAGATTGCATTAGACAGGGCGTCATCGGTATGCGCGTAATCCACCAGGACGGAAAATCCCTGGTCGTTGTCAATGTTTTCAAATCGGCCGGGAATAGGCTGGATTTGGCGGAACACGTCCTGGATTATTTCCAGGGAAATGTCTTGAACCATTGCTCCCGCCGCCGCGGAGAGAAGGTTGTGAACATTGTGCCTGCCGAGAAGGTTGGAGCGGATTTCTCCGGTTCCAAAAGGGGTTTTTAATGTGAACTGGCAACCCGATTTTGTGAGTACAATGTTTTCAGCCTTAAAGTCTGCGTTACTTTCAATGCCCGTGGTGAAGGAGTCCGTTTTGAATTCTCCAGCAAACTCACGCCCAACCGAATCGTCAATATTAAAAATTCGCTGTTGGACCCGGTTATCCAGGAAGAGTTTTTTCTTGGCATTTTTGTAGTTTTCCATGTCGCCATGGAAATCCAGGTGATCGCGGCTCAGGTTGGTAAAAATTCCCACCTTGAAACTCATGTCATGAACACGGCTCTGGTGTAAAGCATGAGAAGAGACCTCAAGAAAACAATTTTCAATTTTTTCTTCGGTCATCTCATTCAGAATCCGATTCAAGTCCAGGGATTCAGGTGTTGTGACAGGGGCAGAAAGTTTTTTATCGCCATAATGATAGTTGATGGTTCCTATGACCCCCGTCCGGGTTCCCTTGCCTTTGAATAAAGCTTCGAGAATATAAGACGTGGTGGTTTTCCCATTGGTGCCGGTAATTCCAGTCAAGTCCAGCCGTACCGATGGGTGACCGTAAAAATTGGCACTGACTATAGAAAGCGCCTCGCGGGAATTTTCTACACACAGGGCTGTTACGTCCCGTGACCCCAAGTCGAGTTCATTCAGAGCATAGAGAGGGATTTGGGTGATAAACGCTCCTGCTCCTTTGGCAAGGGCATCTTTTATGAACACTCCTCCATCCCAATGTTCTCCAGGCATGGCCACAAATAAACTGTCAGGCCCGGCTTTTCTGGAATCGTAGGTGATTTCGCGAATGTTTCTGTCCATGGTTCCCAGAATATTGGTAGCTGGCAAACCCAGGATTAAGCGCGAAAGTTTGTGTCCGGATTGATTAGTCACGTTAGGGTAACCACTTTCAGGAAATTCCAGCCAATTTGTTGATCTTGTTGGTCCCATCAGGCGCGATCGAGAATAAAAACACGTTCTTTGCTTGACGGAACGTTTAAATAACGTAGCGCCTTTTTTGCTATTTGCTGAAATACCGGGGCCGCGACAACGCCTCCCCAGTTCAACCCTTTGGGGTTGTCGATCATTACCAAAATCACAAGCCGCGGAGAATCTGCGGGAGCAAAACCAATAAAAGAAGACATGAATTCTGTGCTGGAGTAGGACTGGGTGCTGGCATCATATTTTTGAGCTGTTCCGGTTTTACCTGCCACATCAAACCCTTCCAGTGCGGCTGTTTTCCCCGTACCGTTTTTCACTACTGACTTGAGAATTTCAACCATTTGAAGGCTGGCTTTTTCGGAAATGACCCGGCGAATTTTTTTTGGTTTGAACTGCTCCACGACCTTCCCATCTTTGATCAGCGCTTTAGTGATATGGGGTTCCATAAGGTTTCCGCCATTGGCAATTGCCGCCAGGGCGCTGACCATTTGAATAGGGGTGACGGCGATCTCATGGCCAAAAGAAATCGAAGCGAGAGAAAGTTCGGTCCAGTCTTTTTGGTCTTTGAGCTGGCCCGCGGATTCCCCTGGAAGTGAAAGGCCGGATTTTTCACCGAACCCGAAATTGCGGATGTATTCATAAAAAGATTTTCTTCCGACCTGCTGGGCAATTTTGATCACACCGATATTGCTGGACTTGGCGATGATGTCGCGCATCGACATCCAGCCAAATTTATGGTTGGAAGCTTCCCCGATGCTGGCCTTCCCGATTTTTAGTTTTCCGTTCTCACAAAAATATATGTCCTGCGGCCTGGCCAGTCCTTTGTCGAGGGCCGCGGCGGCAATGATGGGCTTGAAAATTGACCCCGGCTCATAAGAACTGGCAACGATATTATTTTTCCAGACTTGCCGGGAAAATGCTCCATAGTGGTTTGGGTTGAACTGGGGAACATTGGCCATCGCATAAATTTCCCCGGTATGAGGATCCATGACCACGGCCATCCCTGAGTCCGCTTTGAAACGCTCGACTTGCTTTTTTAAATAGTGTTCAGCGGTGAATTGGATGACCTCATCGAGAGTAAGAACCAGATCATAACTTTGACGGCTGGAATCGTTCATCCCCTCAAAGGGCTGAATATTTCTACCCCGGGCATCCCGTTCTGTGACTTGCCTGACTGTGGCGCCCTTGAGCCTGGATTGATGAGCATGTTCGATACCTGCAAGGCCCTGATTGTCTATGCCGACAAACCCGAGGACATTTGCCGCAAGTTCACGTTTCGGGTAAAACCGTTTTTGCTCCGGCAGGAATCCTATGCCTGAAAGACCTGCCTGCTTTAATTTCACAATTCCGTCAAGGCCAGACTTTCGCTGAATCCAGACAAAATCTTTTTTAGAAGAGATTTTTTTATAGACCTGATCCTGATCCAGACCCAATGCTGTTGCAAGCACGCGGGCGGTGGTTTTTCGGCCCCGTATCTCCGAAGGGGTTGCGTAAACAGATTCCACTTCGATATTTTGCGCGAGTTCGTTCAAATTCCGGTCATAGATCACTCCGCGCCCAAACTGCGTTTCTACAGTTCCTACGTACTGTTTTTCTGATTTCGCCAACAGAGTTTCATGCTGGATGATTTGCAGGGAAACCAGACGGAAGACCAAAGCCGCTACGAATAGAAAAATAAATGCAGACACGACCTTCAGCCTGGTTTTAATTCCATCCCGAAATGTTCCGGTTATTTGGTTGTTGTTTTTTGCCATGGTTGTTATTTCAGGAAAATAGTGATCACTTTACTTTCTTCCGGTTCTTTCATGCCTACCCCGCTTTTAGCCAGAAGATGAATGCGATTCAAAGATCTCAGGCTTTCGCGTTCAAGGCTGAGCAAGCGGTTCTCTTTTGACAATTCCTCACGTTCTTTTGCCAGGTCTTGATACTCATAAGCCAGTTTGATTTTTTTTACATTGGGCCAAACCAGCGCCAATGCGCCGAACATGAACAGGATGGAAACCAAAATGACCATCCAGAAATCTTTAGGCGAAACATGGAGTCGGCCTTTTACGAGCCCACGCACTCCGTCAAACATATATTCTTTCCGCCACCCTTAATTTAGCGCTTACCGATCTTGGGTTATGCGTCACTTCTTCTATTGAAGGAACAATGGGTTTGCGGGTCAAAACCTTTAAGGTTGGCGTTTTCCCACAAACGCAAATGGGCATTCTGGGTGGACAGGAGCATCCTTTTTCTTCATCCCTGAAAAATGTTTTTACAATTCTGTCTTCCAGGGAGTGGAAGGAGATCACCGCAACGCGGGCTTTTGACTCAAGCAGACCCAGCATATCGGACAATGCCGTTTTCAATTGCTCCAGTTCATCATTGACGGCTATCCGCAGAGCCTGAAATGTCTTTGTCGCGGGATGGATCCGGGAATGCCGGGGCGATGTCACCACGCGCGCTACAATCCGGGAAAGTTGGCCTGTAGTTGTGATGGAACGCTCAGCCTGTTCCCTGCGGATTGCGCGGACGATTCGTTTTGCATAACGCTCCTCACCAAAATTTTTAATAATGGATGCCAGTTCACCATCAGAAAGATTTTCCAAAAGATCGGCGGCTGAAAATTTTTGAGAGGAGTCCATCCGCATATCCAGCGGGCCATCATGTTTTATGCTGAAGCCGCGCCCCGGTGTATCCAATTGAGGCGAGGAGACACCCAGGTCCATCAATAGCCCAACTATCCGGCTGATTCCGTTCTGGGCCGCGAGGTTTTTAAGGTTACCCAGGTTCCCGTGGGCTAAAGTTATCCTGTCGCGGAATGGAGACAGTCTTTCGCCAGCCCGTTCTATAGCGGATTTGTCCCGGTCGATCGCGAAGACTCGAATTTCAGGCGCTGTGTTTTTAAGGATGAACTCCGTATGGCCTCCATCCCCAAGTGTGCCATCCACGATTACACCCTCCATGTGAATATTCAGGTAATGAAGCACTTCTTTTTTCATTACCGATTCGTGGTACGTTGGCATAAAATTTTTGGCCGCTCCGATAGATGGCTAATGTCTATGGGACGCCTTCTACGCTTCCCCCTGCTTTGACCATTCCTCAGGGGACCAGACTTCAAAGGTTTTGGACATCCCCACTAAAATGGCTTCTTTGTTCAGCCCTGCAACTTCTCTCTGGTTAGCAGGGAGTAGTATCTTGCCAGATTTCATTTCGCACTCCGTGGCTTTAGAATAAAATTCGCGCAACCGATTTCTGTCGGCTTTGTCAAATGCGTTCAGATTGCTCAGCTTGGCCTCATTTTCGGACCATTCTTTCTGAGGAAAGACCACGAGGTACTGGTCCATCACACACACCACCAGTTGCGGGCCACACTGTTCCAACGCACTGCGAAACTTCGCCGGTACGTTGAAGCGGCCCTTGTCGTCCAGACTGATGTTGTAGGTGCCTAGAAAATTGTTCATGAGACGGTGTTCACCAATTTGTGGTAACTATGACATAAAGTTACATTTCACGACACTTTAGTACACAATCCTAACATAATGCGACAACCTGTCAACTGAAAAGCAATGATAAATGCTGAAAACCTGCTCTTGGGGGGAAAGGGCCTAACTTTTTATTTAAACAGGGGTTGGTAGGGTTTCATTGAGGTGCGTACAGGGTTTTTCATGGAAAAATAGTGGAGCCAGATTGTGACACCACCGTTATCGAAACCGGCCAAAAATCTTATTTTCAGGTAGAATGGGCCGAG
>Ga0210050_1003204_pt1 | contig 14741 bp, 14 predicted proteins | sample CryGey132114_all_FD_185463 | JGI IMG/M metagenome (GOLD analysis project Ga0210050, IMG submission 185463) | Groundwater microbial communities from aquifer - Crystal Geyser CG22_combo_CG10-13_8/21/14_all (SPAdes) (version 2) | ecosystem: Environmental > Aquatic > Deep subsurface > Groundwater ...
TTTTTAATCAGCAATCTCGGTATTTTTGCGGAAAAAGAAAAACTAAAATTAGCTTTTAAGCAGGCAGGCGTTTCTGACACAGCGCGCGCTGAAGATATTGCGCTTGAGCAATGGAAAATACTCGCGCAACAGCAACAATGAGGTTGAACCTCATTGTTTTGTTTATACGGCCTATACGGCCAATAAGACTTACAGGACTTATTAAGGAGTTAAACTTGTGCCGACCATTTGAATAATATGAGGGTGTCCAAGAGTATCAAGTTTTTTTCCAAAACCGAAACTACTTGCGAATCCGCTTATCATATCGGAAATACTCCCGACAGACATACCTATTTGTGGTAGGATATCAAATCCTGTATTAAAAAATAAACTAACACCGGGGAAAAGAGCATTCATTCCATATCTGACCGCCATAGATACAGCCATCTTTACCGCAAAACTCCCAGAAAACAATCCACTTTTTCCTTTGCAGGTTACCGTTGAAGGATTTGCGTTTCCAAGCGTCCATACGCCCGGAGAAAATACGCCGTAGTCAAATATCTTACTGCTGTTCGTCAAGAGAAATTGTCCTCCCATCGGACCACCGATATTTAACATTATTCCTGCAGGCGATTTGCACGGTTGCATACTTATAATTTTTCCACCAAATGGCTTAATGCCAGAATATGAATAAGGATATAATGACGATATTTGCGCGGACGCGGAAATTGGATAAACAGTTGTTATAAAAAAGAAAATAATCAATAAAAATAGAACCGATTTTTTTGAGTAAAACATATAATCAATATAATATCATAAAAAGATAAAGTATAATTTTATTATCCACATAAAAAAAACGATATTGATACTTAAATTTTGTTTATTTGCTATAATTTAAATATATTTTAATGAATTTTTTACTATGGAAAAAGTTTAGAATTGTGTTTGCCATTTTATTATTAGTCGTGGCAATTGGTTTTCTTGTGTCCCGTTCAAGCCGTTCTCAATATGGAGCAATTGGAATACTTCCTGCCAATAACTTAAACGCTAAAATTCAAGCCGAAGCTATAAAAAATATCGTAGAAAAAGACAGCGATAGCGACGGACTGAAAGATTGGGAAGAAGCATTGTGGGAGAGCGACCCGCGTAAATCGGACACTGACGGAGACGGTACGCCAGACGGCGAAGAAGTCGCTCTCGAACGAAATCCCAGCGTTGCCGGTCCGAATGACAAACTTGATAATACGCCATTCTTGCAAAAAAAAGAAAATGATAATAAATATCCTAAAAAAGATTTAACCGCGACAGATTTACTCGCTCAAAATTTGTTTGCGGAATATTTATCTTTGCGCGGCGCGCGGGAGAATATTGATGACACGGACAAAAATACAATGATTGATTTTGTTATAGAAAAAGCTTTAGACGCGGAAGTTAATAATCAATATGAAATTTCTGATTTGAATATTATAGAAGATAATAGCGCTATGACATTAAAAAAATATGGCAATGATTTTATTTCAATTACGCAATTGTATTCGCGAGATTTAACGCAAGATGAAATAGTTGTTTTTGAAAGAATGTTAAGAACGGAAAATCAGGAAGATGTCGCGTATCTTAAAAAATCAGCGAGCGCGTATGACTCTGTCGCGGACAAATTAAAACAAATTAAGATACCAAATAATTTAGCTCTTATTCATTTGGATATAATAAATAATTATAGCATTATTTCTGACGCTCTGAAAAATATAAGCTTGACGCTTGATGACCCGATTCGCGGTATGAATGGATTTGCTTTTTATCTCGCCGCTTTAGAAGTGCAAAGGGGGTTTTTCAAAGAAATTAAGGATTATTTTGATAAAAACAAAATTATATTTAATTCGTACGACACAGGATATATATGGAATTTAATTCAATAAAAAATGAATAGCGATATTTTTAAAAAAATAATATCAGGAATTTTAATAAATGTATTTTTTGTGATAAATATTTTTAGTATATTTAATACTCAAATAGTATTTGCTGAATCTCCCGCAGAAACAGCCGCTTTAAGAGCAGCCGCAAAAGCGGACCCTGATGTTGTTGGTATGTTGTCGCCAAACGATATACCAATTGACCAAGATGTTGTCGGTATGCTCTCCGCGGAAGATAGCGCGAAAATCAGTCAAATAAAAGCCAAAACTGCGGGAATTATAAATGTCGCCTCGCTTGGAAACAATATGGTTCCCGTTGATGATAAAAAAATTGTTCAGAAAGAAAAAATTCTTGATTCAATTTGGATGCTTATGGCAAAAACAACGATAAGACAAATTACCACAAGCACCGTTAATTGGATTAATAGCGGCTTTCAGGGCGGACCCGCTTATGTTACAAATGTCCAAGGTTTTCTTTTGGATTTAGCGGACGCACAAACAGCGAATTTCATAGAAGGCACCGCTCTTGAGCTTTTATGCAGTCCGTGGAGAACAAACATAAAAATAGCGCTCTCTCTTCCAAGCGCCGGTTTTAGAGAAGATGTAAGATGCACGCTTTCCGATATTGTGGCAAATATGGATGATTTTATAAACGGCGATTTTAGCCAAGGCGGATGGGCGGGGTGGATTGAGCTTACCACGGTGCCACAGAACAATCCCTACGGCGCGTATCTTATGGCAAGCGCGGAGCTTGACAGAAGAATTTCAAGCACGCAAGCGGAAGAAATGAAACTGCTTGATTGGGGTAATGGTTTTCTCTCGTATAAAAAATGCGAAGAAGGTCAACAACCGACGACACCAGGAGGAGGACCGGGCGCTCCCGTGAATTGCAAGATAGTAACACCGGGAAGTGTCATAGAAAGTCAATTGGCAAATGTTTTAGGAAGCGGTGTCAGACAACTTGAACTTGCGGATGAGTTTAATGAAATTGTGAACGCTCTTATGTCTCAGCTTGTAGTAAGGGTATTTAACAGCGCCAATAATGGGCTTCGCGGATTAAGCGAAGGGTCAAGAGGAGCGCCTTCATACACAAGTCGTCTTTTGGTTACCGAAGACACAACATCAATACAGAATATAATAGCAAGTTCCGAGATTGAGTTTGGTAGAGTGCTAAATGAAGAATTAGTTTATTTGACAATCAAACAAACTTCGCTTCAAAGTGTTGAAGCGGTGGAAACACAGCTTTTGAGTTTAATCGTATGTTATGAGGGCAAACTTGCGGATAATAGCTTAAATTTGACAAATGATGAAAAGGCAATAGCTCTTGAAAGAAGAAATAGCGCCTCTTCCACAATAGAGACGCTTATTAAGCCGCTTAAAAATATTTTAATTTCAGATATAAATACCGAAAGCGCTGTTATTATAAAATTAGATTCTTTATTGACTGATATACAGAAAGCAACAAATCCTATTCAGCTTCAAGTTCCAACAAGCAAATTAGAGAGTATGAAGAGGCAAGATATTTTAAAAGGCCCATATGTCCTTGCCGCCGAACAGGAAAGAGCGGTGATTTCAAACGAGATGAGCGCGCTTAATACGACAACACAGACACAGATTGCCGAATGCCAGGCATTTCCACCGCCTCCCGAGAATGAACAAAATCCGTAAAATTCCGCGGCGGCAAAGCCGCCGCGGAATAAACATAAAAAATGACAAAATCAAAATTTTTTAAAAAAATAATACCGGGACTTCTGATAATTGTAATTCTTTCAGTCGGATTTTTCGGCGCGGTTGATATTAAAATTATAAGCGCGCAAAATAATTCGTTATTTTATGTTCCAGATTCAGAAAAAGAAATTCTTGGAGAGGCGCCAAAAATACCAGAACAAAATTTTTTGAAGGAGAATGTGAATAATAAAGTAGACAATACAACAAGAGATATACCAAATGAAATTACAACATCACAATCGGCAATAAATCCAAATAAAAAAACAATCACGACCCCAGAAGGCCGTAAAGAAATATATACTGACCCGAAAACCGGAGAAGAAAAAGACATAACAAAAGTAACAAAACAATATTCATGTTCCTTTATTTACTTTTTTTTTAGTTACAATGAGATTAGAGAATGCGTCGCCTCTTTAGTGCAAATCGTATTGGGAATATTCGGGTGGATTTTGGCTGTTACGGGATTAATTCTTAATAAAGCGGTAAATATTACGGTGATTGAAATGGGAGACAAGGTTGGTGGCATTAAAATGATAGAAGAAGGATGGAAGATATTCAGGGATTTGGCGAATATTATGATAATTTTCTCGCTTCTATATATAGGAATTGTAACTATATTAAATTTAGAAGGGTATAGCGTAAAAAAACTTCTTGTCAGTTTAATCATTGCCGCTATTTTCATAAACTTCAGTTTATTTTTTACAAAGGTAATAATTGATTCAAGCAATATTCTCTCTGCGAATTTTTATGAAAAAATAAAAGAAGTTGGAACTAAAGAAATAAAAAATGTCGCTGGTAAAGAACGAAAATGGGGAGGAATAAGCGATTCATATATGCAAGCATTGAGGTTCACGATGCTTTATAAAGTTGATAAAGAAGGTAGAATAAATACAGAAAGACCCACTATCGGAGAAGAAGAATACTCAATAGATTCTACAGGTAAAGCTATAATAAATACTGGAATTAGCTCATCTGTTTGGCAAATGCTAACAGTTGGCTTGCTTGGAATTATATTATATCTTATCACAGCTTTCTCATTTTTAGTCGTTACGGTCTTATTGATTATAAGATACGCAGTATTGATTTTCTTAATGATACTTTCTCCGATTGCTCTTGCGGGTATGATACTGCCCAAGGCGCAAACATATTCAAAAATGTGGTGGACAAGTTTAATAAGTAATTCATTTTTCGCTCCCGCGTATTTTCTGCTTACATATATAGTTGTAATTATGATAAATAGCGAAGGTTTCCAAAAAGCCATTGGTTTTACAAAAACACAAACATCAGTTATTTATATAATAATAAATTTCGGTGTTATTATAACATTTATAATTTTAACAATCATTCTCTCAAAGCAGATTGGCGCTTATGGTTCGGGTGCCGTTATGGGCTTTGCGCAATCCGCCCGCAAATGGGGGCAAGGAGTGGCTGGCGGCGCTACATTTGGTATGGGAGGCAGAATTTTGAGAAATACAGTAGGAAGGGGCGCAAGCAAGTGGGCGGATTCTGAAAAAGTTAAAGAACGCGCGGCAAGAAGCGGTATAGGAGGAATGGTTGGGAGGATGCAATTACGCGGACTCCGCGGAGTCGCAGGTTCAAGTTTTGACGCTCGCGCCACAGGTGTAGGCGGAGCAATTCCTGGTGGTTTAGGCAAAGTGGCAGGCAAAGGAGGATATGAAGCGAAATTGGAAAATCAAGTTAAAAAGCGCGAGAAATTTGCTGAATCTTTGGGCAAGGAAAGTTATGATGAACAGATAAAAAAAAGAGGATTGGTTTTGGATATAAAAGGTCAGAATGGCAAGAGAGGTAAACAAGAAGAATATGATGACGCGGAAGTGACGGAGAAAAATAAAAAAGAAGATCTTGATGAAATGATAAAGCAAAATAATAAAAAAATAAAAGACGCTAAAGAAAAAATGGATAATGCTAAATTAGATGAGTTCAAGGATAAGTATAAAAAAGAATATGAAGACGCGCTTAAAGAAGCAAAGAGAGAACAAGAAAAATTAGAGACGGAATTAGAACAAAAGACACAAGATAAGGAAACAAAAAAAGGTATATTAGAAAAAGCGCAAAAGAAGCTGGAAGCTTATAAGCCGGGTGTTGAAAGACAACAACAGTATGCTAAAACATTAGAAGAAGAAAAGACCATAGATACGGCATTTATAAAAGTTTCAAGAAAGCACAAAATCGCTTCCCTCAAAATAAAGAAAAATATAAAAGGATTTAAGGAGAAACAAGTTCTTGATTATATTACAAAAGCAATAAAAGAAAATGAAGATAAGACCGATAAGAATAAACCAGAAGACAAATCAAACGCTACTGCGTAAAATAATATGGACGAAACACAAGAAATAATAAAAGAACAGCTCAAAAAACTTCCTGAAGATGTCAGGAAAGCGATTGCTTCTGTTGATTTGCGTGATAAAATTAAGAGAATTTCAGAGAAACATCACTTGCATATTGACCAAGGCGGAGAACTTGAAAACGAAACGGTTCTTGTAATGTTTGGGCTTGAATCGGCTTATGATTATAGAATGAATTTAAAGAGAGGATTGCAAATTTCCGATTCGCGCGCGCAAGCGATTGCTTTTGACATAGACAAAGAGATTTTTATGAATATAAGAGAGTCGCTCAAAAAAATCAGTCAGGAAGAGGATACAGATTCGGAAATTGGAGAAATGTCAAATTATCATACTGAAGCGGAGTTTTCGGGCGTAGAAAAAAATATTGAAGAAGACAAAAGAGCCGAGGAATCGGAGGAAATAAAAAAACAGATTGCAAAACAGCAAATAGCAAAGCCATCTCCGCCTCCGCCGCCAAATCTTCCGACAGAAAAATCAGCCGAGCCGTCTCACTTGGGAAATGAGCTTTTAAGTGAAAAGAAGCCGATTCATATAGACCCGTATCGCGAGCATATAGATTAAAAATTAATTGTTTTACTAAAACATTTTATGAAATTTCAAGTCCCGCAATTTATAGAAGTGGAAGATAAGATATTCGGACCGCTGACTCTGAAGCAGTTTATTTATCTTGCCGGAGCCGGAGGAGTGGTATTTATGTTATGGAGAATACTGCCGATTTTTATCGCTATTATTGCAGCCACTCCGATAATAATGCTTGCCATTGCTCTCGCTTTTTATAAAGTCAACAAAAGACCGTTTGTAAGTATTTTGGAAGCGGCTTTTAGATACGCTTTGAGCAGTCGTCTTTATATATGGAAACATAAAAATATAAGCAAGATGAAAGGACGGCAAGAAGATGATAAGAAAATAGAAAAAACACTTATACGCGTTCCAAAACTTTCAGAAAGCAAGCTTAAGGACATAGCGTGGAGTTTGGATATTAAAGAGAGTATTTATTCAGACGAAAAACAAAGAAATTAACTAATTTATTTATGGTAAAATCAAAAGCAACTCAAGAATTTGTAGAAATAAAAGAAATCCGAGACGGTGTCATTGTCTTAAAAGACGGTTCTCTTCGGTCTATACTTATGACATCGTCGCTTAATTTCGCGCTTAAATCGGGAGATGAGCAAATGGCGACATTGTTTCAATTTCAAAATTTTTTGAATTCTTTGGATTTTTCAGTGCAGATATTTATTCAGTCAAGAGAGCTTGATATTCGGCCGTATGTCGCGCTTTTAGAGGAGAGGCATAAAGCGCAAGTAACGGAACTTATGCGTATTCAAATACGGGAATACATAGAATTTGTGAAAAATTTTACAGAGAACGCGAATATAATGTCAAAAAGTTTTTTTGTTATAGCGTCTTATTCACCATCGGTCTTTTCGGGAGGAGACGGAGTTTTAAGCGTTATCGCAAGAAGAGGGAAAAGCGTCAAATTAAACGAGAGAAGCAAAAATTTTGAAGAAAATAGAACCCAGCTTGAGCAAAGAATGTCGGTGCTTGAGCAAGGACTTTTAAGAACAGGCATAAGGGTTGCTCGGCTTGGCACGGAAGAGGCGATAGAGCTACTTTATAAAATGTTTAATCCGGGCGAGCTGGAGAAACCGATTTCACTTAATAATTAAAATATGTCTTTATTTGATTTTTTTAAAAAGAAAGAAAAGAAAACTACGGAAACTCTGTCTCCTATCTTGCCGCAGGAAATATACGAAGCCGGCGTTTTAGAGCTTAGCGATATTATAGCGCCGTCAGCGCTTAAGATAACGCCAAGAGAGCTTAATTTGGGAGACAAAATAATGCGGACATTTTTTGTTATATCGTATCCAAGATTTTTATCAGAGAGCTGGTTTTCGCCGATTATAAATTTAGACAAAATGTTTGATGTTTCTATTTTTATTCATCCTATAAATACGGCGACGATATTGCGAAAATTTCAAAAAAAGGTGGCGGAAGTTGAAAGCCAAATACATACGAGAGAAGAAAAAGGTCTTGTGCGCGACCCTATATTAGACACGGCGTATCAGGATTTGGAAGATTTGCGCGACAAGCTTCAGCAAGCTCAAGAGCGGCTTTTTGATGTCGGTCTTTATATATCAATTTATGGCGATACAAAAGAAGAGCTTGATAAAACTGAAACGGAAATAAAATCAATCCTTGAGTCCAAACTTGTTTATGTAAAGCCGGCGTTGTTTCAGCAGGAGCAGGGTTTTAAGAGTATGCTTCCTGTTGCGACCGATGTTTTGAATGTGCATTCAAAATTAAACTCTGAACCGCTTTCAAGTTTGTTTCCGTTTATTTCTTTTGACCTTACGGCAGATAAAGGAATTTTATACGGAGTAAACAGGCATAATTCCTCTCTTGTTTTATTTGACAGATTTACGCTTGAAAATTATAACTCCGTGGTTTTCGCTGTCGCCGGTTCAGGAAAATCATATGCTATGAAACTTGAAATTTTAAGAACTTTGATGTTTGACACAGAAGTTATTGTTATTGACCCTGAACGGGAATATGAATATATGGCTGAAGCGACAGGAGGAAGATATTTTAATATCTCTCTTAACTCGGAGCACCACATAAATCCGTTTGATTTGCCTGTGGCGCGCGAGGACGAAGCGTCGTCCGATATATTGCGTTCAAATATAGTGCATTTAGTGGGTTTATTCAGGATTATGTTAGGCGGGCTTACTCCGGAGGAAGACGCTATTATAGACAGAGCGATTACGGAGACATACGCTCTTAAAGACATTACGCCAAACTCCAACTTTGCAAATGTAAATCCCCCTCTCTTGACCGACTTTGAATTGGTGCTTGCCGGTATGGAAGGAAGCGAGTCGCTTGTTCAACGGCTATCAAAATATACAAAAGGGACTTGGGCAGGATTTTTAAATCGTTCAACAAATGTTGATATAAATAAAAAATTCGTTGTTTTTTCGGTTCGCGATATGGAGGATGATTTAAAACCGGTGGCGATGTATATCATAACGCATTATATATGGAATGCCATCAGAAAAAATTTGAAAAAACGGCTTTTAGTGATTGATGAAGCGTGGTGGATGATGAAATCCGAAGATACTGCGTCTTTTTTGTTTAGTATGGCAAAAAGAGGCAGGAAATATTATTTAGGACTCGCGACAATTACGCAGGATGTAAGCGACTTTTTGAAATCGTCATACGGTTTGCCTCTTATAACAAACTCGTCAATTCAGATATTGCTCAAACAGTCCCCGACTGCGATTGATGTCGTCCAAAAGACCTTTAACTTGAGCGATGAAGAAAAATATTTATTATTAGAATCTGATGTCGGCGAGGGGATATTTTTTGCCGGATTAAAGCATGTGGCGATTAAAGTTATAGCGTCTTACACAGAAGACCAGATTATCACATCCGACCCGTCGCAAATTCTTTCAATAAAGAAAGCGCGCGAGAAACTGCTCGCCAAAGAAGAGAGCAGAGAACAAACAGATACGAGTAGGATTGAACAAATGAGACAAGGATTCACGCTATAATCAAAAAATATGACGCTATATTAAAAAGTTTGATTGTATATATGGAAAATATTGCAACAAAAAAACAAAAAATAGGGAATATACAATGGATATTTATGCTTGGAGTTGCCGTAATGATTGACATAATACAAATATTTCTTTTGTTTTTCTTTGGCGTAGGGCTTATCGTAAACAGGTTTATTACTATTTTTGCAGCTATGACATTTTTTTTATGGTTTGCGTTAAACGGTGTTACTTTTTTAACGGGCAAAATGTCTAACCAAAAAATGTTTAGATTTTTTGGCGCGGCGTTTGGCGAGTTTATTCCAATCATTGGTTCATTGCCACTGTGGTCATTTGGAATTTGGTTTACAATCAAAAGCATAAGAAAAGAGGATGAAATCGGATAATATTGTTGTATAATTATAATTTATGAATAATATATATAAAAAAAATTTTTTAATAATTTTATTTTTTACATTTATATTTTCTATATCAGTAGCGATTTCTTCAGTTCAAGCCCAGATTTCAGATTTCGGAGATATTGATATTATTTTCTTGGAAATCAGTCCTGAAAATCCGAGACCGCAAGAATTGGTAAGAGCAAGTATTGAGAGTTTTTCTATTGATTTGGACAGAGCCAGTCAGATAACATGGCTAATTAACGGCATTGTGATAGACCGCGGTGTCGGAGTGAAAGAAGTTACATTCAATGTTGGCAATCTCGGCTCCCGCTCCGTTGTTGAAGTAATTGTTCAAAGTATTGAGCGCGGAGCAATTAATAAAAGTGTTACAATACGACCTACGGAAGTTGACTTGCTTTGGCAGGCGGATTCTTACACGCCTCCTTTGTATAAAGGAAAAGCGCTTCCCTCATCCGACGCTGAAATCACGGCAATTGCCATACCTCAATTTATAAATTCAAACGGAAGAAAGCTAAAAATAAGCGAGCTTATTTTTACTTGGGAAAAGGATGGCAAGATTTTAAACAGGGAATCAGGCAGAGGAAAAGACACAATAAAAATAAGAGGTCCTAAAACATTCAGACAAACCGTTATTCGCGCGTATGTGTCATCTGCTGACAGCGCGCTTCAGGGAAGGGGCTATGCTCTTATTTCGCCCGTTTCGCCTAAAATAATATTTTATGAAAATGACCCGATACTCGGTATAAAATACGAGAAAGCGATAATAAATATTTTTAATCTTTTGAATAAAGAAGTTATGATAACGGCGCACCCTTATTTTTTCTCGTCCCAAGAAAGGACAAATTCGGATTTTGATTATTCGTGGAAAGTTGACGGCTCTAAAGTTTCAAGTTCGCCCGATGATGAGAGCAGTATCGTATTAAGGCAGGCGGGCAAAGGAGAAGGCGCGGCGAAAATAGCGTTTTCTATACAAAATGTAAATAAAATACTGCAATCGGCGCAGTCAAGTTTTTCCGTGATATTCGGTGGAGCAAGAGAAGATATTCCTTTCAATTTTTAATTTATGAATAAAGTATTCAGTAAAAAAATAACAAATGTCATTATTTTAATCGTAACGATTATAATTTGTTTTTCCGCTGTAACGGAACGAGTTTCTGCGAGTGGCGTATCGGCTAATGAAATTAGCAGATTTGTCAATAGTTTTATAGGTAATAAGAATGATACTTATACAAAAACAGAGGAAAAACTAATAGCATTGTCTATTTTAAGAGAATATTTAAAAGATCTTGGTTACTCGGACGAAAAGATACAAAAAGAAACAGATACTATGTTTAACGGCAACAATACCATTGGTGTAACAGATGATGAATTGAGAATATTCACAGGAAGCGATACCGAACAGGAAAAAGTTTATCCTTTTAACAGAGAAGAAGCAGAAGAACTAACCAAGACATTACTGAGAGATAAATATGGTCTTTTAGAAGAAGAAATAGATGGAATATTTATTGGCGATAATGAATTACCCTTACCTTATTATATAGATTCAAAAGAAACAACACAGGAAAGATTAAAAAGAATAAAAGAAATATTAGAATTTAAAGAATTAAGAGAAGTAATAAGTAAAACAATAGGGGAATCTGATAATGCCAAAGAAAGTAAAACAACAGATTTTGTCCCTCTCGCGCCGATTCCCGGCGTTATAGACAAAGAAACGGCAAAAGACCTATCAAAATTTTTTAACGGTCTATTTGCATACGGCATAACGATAGCGGGGCTTTTGGCTGTTATAATGATAACAGTCGGCGGAATACAATATATGAGCGCCGATGCCGTAGGCGGCAAAACAGAAGGCAGAGAAAGAATTACTTACGCTGTATTGGGACTTTTGCTCGTATTGTTTTCGTGGATTTTGCTTTATACGATAAATCCGGATATTCTTACTCTTAATTTATTTAATAAATAGATTATGTTCAAAAAAATACTTATTATCATAATAGCCGTTCTCGCGATAACGCTGATAGGGCTTTTTGTATTGGCATTTATCATATCAAGACAAAGCGGAGGCGAGATAACCGTGCGCGAATCGCTTCGAGAGATTCTTCCTTTTGGAAGCGACAGTAAAAATAGAGATTTTTTTATAGGACAGAATCTTGACGATATAGGCGCGGATTTGCTTAATAAAAGAAATTTGGAAGAAAATAAAAATGATGACGCAATAATTCCTAGATTAAGACAAATAACGGATTTTCCGGTCGCTGGCGTATCTGTTACTGAAAATAAAGAAGGGAGACAACTTATTAAATATATTGCCCGCGAGAATGGGCATATTTTTGAAACATTCGCGGATTCTTTAACACAAAAGCGAATTTCTAACACTACGATTTTGCGTATTCAAGACGCGCAATGGCTTCCAAGCGGAGACGCTTTTATTGCGCGATTTTTAGATGAGAATGGCTCGGAAGTGGAAAGTTTTTACGCGGAAATTAAACAAAAGCAGATTACATCAACGACGACGGACTCAGAAGGTTCGCTTTCCGGCTCATTTTTGCCAAAAGATATAATTGATTTATCTTTATCAAAGGATAAAAATAAATTATTTTATCTTATTAAAAGCGGAGACGGTTCAATCGGAATAGTTTCTGAAACGGATGGAAGCAAGAAAGTTCAAATATTTAACTCCCAGTTTTCCGAATGGAGCGCGAGATGGTCATTTGGCGACATTATCGCTTTAACGACAAAGCCGTCATCATATGTTTTTGGATACCTTTATTTTTTAAATAGTAAAAATGAAGATTTTAAAAAAATATTATCTGGAATCGCCGGACTTACAACTCTTGTAAGTGAAGACGGCGCCAAAGTATTATTTACGCGGAATGAAAGAGACGGGCTTATTTTAAGCGTAGCGGATATAAAAAGCGGTGAAATTATAGAATTGCCTATACAAGCGATTGCCGAAAAATGCGTATGGAGCGAAATAGACGAAAATATTATATATTGCGGAGCGTCAAATACATTTATTGATGGAGACGCTCTTGACCTATGGTATCAGGGGCTCATATCGTTTTCAGACAGTGTATGGATGATTGACATAAAGACACAGACGACAAAAATACTCATTGACCCTATTAACATTGTCAATAAAGAAATTGATATTATAAAATTAATTTTGTCTCCTGATGAAAATTATATATTTTTTATAAACAAGGACGACTCAACTTTGTGGCAATTAAGACGCTCTGAATAATCGTTAATATGAAAAATATCAAGGTCGGACCTCGATATAGACCTTAATATGTCAAAAATCAATTGTTTTGACCGCGTTCGTGGATTGTTTATTTTTATTATATTTTAAGACAATTCTTCTCATTTTTCCTTCACCTTCGGACTCGGTATTTATTTCTGGATAATCTGCGAATGCCGCGTGTATAATCATTCTTTCATACGCGTTCATTGGATTCATTTCTATGTTTGACTTGAACATTCGCGCTCTTTCCGCCAATATTCTCGCTTGATTTTTAAGAGTTTCTATTTTATTCTCGTAATAGCCGTTTATATCAAGTAAAAATTGTATTTTATCTTTAGTTTCATATTGAAAGAATCGTTTCTCAAAAATTTTTTTTATTATATGATTTAGCGCGCGCAGATTTTCACCGCCACTGCCTATAAGCGCGCCGGAATCGTTTGTTTTTATCAGAAATGTCGGATGCGTTTTGTTTTCTAATATTTCAATATCGCTAAACTCTACGGTCAATTTATCTAAAAAATTTTTAATGATAGATTTTAGCTCATAATAGTATTTATCAGTTTTGTTTTCTAAAACAACATCATTTTTTTTATTCATAAATGTTACTTAATTTACTTTTTCTGAAATTTCTTTATTTTCGTATTTATTTTTGATTTTTTTTCTTACAAATATTTCCTGACCTATTGCGAATAAATTGCTTGTAACCCAATAAAGAGCAATTGCTCCAGATATGGCGTAAGCCGCCACCGTTACGATAACAGGCATCACATATCGCATTTGTATATGAAAGCTTCTCGCGAGGTCTTCTTTCATAGATGGTTTGTCGCTCTTCTTTTTTAGAGGAGGAAGAGAAAACTTAATCTGGAAAAATTGAGTGATACCAGCAAATAGCGCGAACACAATACTTTTCGCGGACATATCCACAAGTCCTAAAAAGTTCATATTTATATTTTTTGGAATCGCGGTAAAAGAATATAATATATCGGTATTTATTTCAGGCAGTCCTCCGCGCGAAAATACAAAATAAAGCGCGAAAATCACAGGAATCTGAACTAAAATCAAGAGAAAACTAGAAAACGGATTTACTCCTTTTTCTTTGTATAAAGCCATTGTTTTGCGCGCTTGTTCCTGTTTGTCATTTTTATGTATTTCTTTCAAGTTTGTTATTTCAGGTTCTAATTGTTTTACGGCAAGCTGTGTTTTTACCATTTTAAGCGAAAACGGAAACAGTATTAGTTTTACAAAAATAGTAAGTAATATAACAGCTGTTCCGACATCGGCAAACGGCACAATAGAGATTAAAAAAATAAGTCCGTTATAAAGCGGGTCATAAAACGCAATTGTAAAAATTTCAGAAATCATTTTTTTATTATATCCTAACTACTATTTAAATTCAAGATTTCGTTCTAGCTCATCAAAAAGGTTACCGTAAAAGGAGTGGATAGCTCATAAATAGGTTACCGTAGTCGTATATGACTATGGAAACAAAAAACAACATATTTGAGGAGTATTTAGGTGAATATTTAAAAGCGGGAAAAGACAAAAAGACTAAGATATTAAAT
>Ga0210050_1003206_pt1 | contig 14737 bp, 17 predicted proteins | sample CryGey132114_all_FD_185463 | JGI IMG/M metagenome (GOLD analysis project Ga0210050, IMG submission 185463) | Groundwater microbial communities from aquifer - Crystal Geyser CG22_combo_CG10-13_8/21/14_all (SPAdes) (version 2) | ecosystem: Environmental > Aquatic > Deep subsurface > Groundwater ...
GCTTCTACAGCAAACTGGTGGACGGGGTGTGGGTGGAGGTCGATGCGGTGTTGAAAAATCCGGACGAAATTTATAACAAGTAACGGGCGCCTCTATAAATTCAAAATCTTAAGCGAGACAAGGCGCGGAATAAATTTTAGCGCGCCGCATATGTTTGATATGTAAGCTAAAATTTATTAAGCAACGCAGTATCGCGACGGAGTTTGGATTTATAGAGGTGCCCTAACTGGATTCCCGTCTGCGCGGGAATAACAAACGAATGAGTAATGACATTTTGCAACGATTGACCGAGACCCTGGAAGCGCGCAAAAGTGCAGCGCCCGAGTCTTCCTACGTTGCCAGGTTGTTCAGCAAGGGCGACGATGCCATCCTGAAAAAAGTCATTGAGGAGGCGGGTGAAGTGTTGCTGGCGGCCAAAGAGGGTGACAAGCAGCATCTGCTGTATGAAGTGGCCGACCTGTGGTTTCACTGCATGGTGTTGCTGGCCCAAAATGGCTTGAGCGCCGACGATGTGCTGAACGAGCTGGCGCGGCGCGAAGGGGTGTCCGGCATCACGGAAAAGGAGAGCCGGAAATGAGCGACGATTGTCTTTTCTGCAAGATCGCGCGCGGCGCGATACCGTGCCGCAAAGTGTATGAAGACGATGAGGTGTTCGCCTTTTACGATATTCATCCGGTCGCGCCGGTTCACTTCATGCTGATCCCGAAACAGCACATCGTTTCTTTGCTCGAAGCGGAAGAAGGGCAGCAGCGTCTGTTGGGAAAAATGTTGTTGCTGGCACCGCAATTGGCGCGAGAGCAGGGGTTGGATAATGGATTCCGCACGGTGATCAACTCTGGCAAGGGCGGCGGGCAGGAAGTGTTCCATCTTCACATCCACGTCATCGGCGGCGGCAACATCCCGCCGATGGTCAGGCGCGAATAATCTTTACTGCGCTTTGGGTTTTGGCCGTTTGCCCACTTTTACCTGAACTACCACTTCACCCTGATTCCGTAACAGCCGCAGGTCGGCCGTTTTGCCCGGCGTTAGTGCCGAGATGATTTCCAGCATTGAGGTGGAGTCTATTTTAGTGTTGTCCCCGATGCCGATCAGTATGTCGCCCGGTTTGATGCCGGCTTTATAGGCCGGGCTGCCGCGCACAATTTCAGAGATCAAAACGCCCTGCGTATCGCTCAACTTGAATGATTCTGCCAGTTCCGGCGTCATGTCCTGCACCGCCACGCCGATCCAACCGCGCGTCACGGAACCACTCTGGATGATCTGTTCCATGACTTTTTGGGCGGTGGAAACCGGGATGGCGAAACCGATACCAAGCGATCCGCCGTTGGGCGAATAGATGGCGCTGTTGATGCCGAGCAGGTTACCCTCCGCGTCGACCAGCGCGCCGCCGGAGTTGCCGGGATTGATGGCGGCATCGGTCTGGATAAAGTTTTCGAAGGTGTTTAACCCGAGGTGGTTGCGTTTAAGCGCACTGACGATGCCCATGGTTACCGTCTGGCCGACCCCGAACGGATTGCCGACTGCCAGCACAATATCGCCAACATGCGCCGCTTCGCCGCTGGCAAAAGTGATGGCAGGCAGATCAGTCCCCATCTCGACCTTGATCACAGCCAAATCTGTTTCCGGGTCGGTGCCGATGATGCGGCCCTTGGCACTGCGTCCGTCGGCAAAGGCCACCTCGATCTGGTCTGCCGCTTCGACGACATGATGATTGGTCAGGATGTAGCCGTCGCTGCTCACGATGACACCCGAACCCAGGCTCGAATTCTGTTGCGGCACGCCTTCCTCCAACTCATCCCCGAAGAAGAAACGGAAGCGCGGATCATCCATGAACGGATGCGCGGGTTGTTTGACTTCGCTGGTGGTGAAGATGTTGACCACGGCGGGCATGACTTTCTGCGCGGCACGGCTGAAGCCGGTGCCGATGACTTCACCAGTCATGTCGTGCGGCTCATCCTGATACAGTGTAACCACGCCGCTGCGCGCGGCCGTCGGCAGTAGCGACGGCTTCAGGGTGTGGATGACGAACAGCACCGCCAGCACGATGGTGGTGGCTTGGGCGAACAGGAGCCAGAATTTGCGCATGATATGATTCGACGGTGCGGAGAATGAAGGGTGTGCCATGCAGTTGATCGAGTTGCGCGATTATATCGAAATTGAGTTGGAGAGCAGCCGTTTTAAGGATTACTGCCCGAACGGCTTGCAAATCGAAGGCAAACCGGAAGTCGAACGTCTGGCAACGGCAGTGACTGCCTCACAGGCGGTGCTGGAGGCGGCAAGCGACTGGGGGGCGGATGCCCTTCTCGTCCATCACGGCTATTTCTGGCGCGGCGAAAGTGCCCCCATCACAGGAATCAAGAAACGACGTATTGCTCACCTGCTCCGGCATGACATCAGTTTGCTCGCCTACCATTTGCCGCTGGATGCTCATCCGGTCTGGGGCAACAACACTCAATTGGCCAAACATTTCGGTTTTGTCGAGCAAGGCCGTTTTGGCGAGCAGGATGTTGCCTGTCATGGCTGTTTGTTGCGAACGCAGTCACTGGGTGATCTGGTGCGTGAACTGGAGCAAAAATTGCGACGCCCCCCGCAAGTGATTGGGGACTTGAATACCAAAGTGGTGCGCATCGCTTGGTGTAGCGGGGCGGCGCAATCCTATTTTGAGCAAGCTATCGCGCTTGGGGTGGATGCCTTCCTGACCGGCGAAATCTCGGAACAAAACGTGCACTACGCCGAGGAGAGCGGAGTCGCCTTCATTGCTGCCGGCCATCATGCTACGGAAAGATATGGCATTCAGGCGCTCGGACAACATCTGGCCAGCCGATTCACACTGGAACATCGTTTCTTTGACCAGCAAAACCCTGTGTAATGGTCGGGAATGTTCGTTCCCGCGTTGCATTGTGCAAAAGCGTTGCGTACTATTCGCCCGCTATTTTGTAACACCTTATGCCTAGCCCGTTTGGGGAGTGAAGGTGCCTGGAATTTGTTGATGGGGCAGCGCCACTCAGCTGCAAGCTATGTCCTGATTGGGTTTGTGCAAAATCAACAGGACATAACAGGAGGAAAAAGCATGAAGATCGTAACGTTATTGGGTGGGTGCGCGGCGCTGGCACTTTCCGTTGGCGCATTCGCGGCAACCGACAGGGCGCTGACCCCGGCACAGGGCGCCATCAGTGTGTTGCAATCGAAGGAAGTGAGTTACATGAAGGATGTTCAGCCCATCCTGATCGACTATTGTGTCAGCTGCCATCATCCTTCCCCCACCGCCAAAGGCTATGCCAAGAGTGGACTCGATCTGACCTCCTATGAAGGACTGATGAAGGGGACCAAGTTCGGCAAGGTTGTCGTCCCCGGAGACAGCGAGGCCAGCACCTTCACCAAGCTGCTGACTGGCACCAACAGGGGTTTGAAAATGCCGATGGGGCTGAATGCGGGCGGCACCCTGGACCGTCAGTACATCCTGACTCTGCGCAAGTGGGTCAAGCAGGGTGCCAAGAACAACTAAACAATAATCTTAAAGAACAACTCAGAGTTGTCATTGGTTGGATGCGGGGTGTCATCGCTTCGCGTGTGAAGCAGGTATGGGGTTGAATGGGGAGCCAACCCTGCGTGTCTGAATAAAAACAAAACAGACGGCGCATTGCCATTTTCCTTGCCTGACGGTCGATGCGGCAATTGAAATTGCCGACATCGATTTTTGTGTAACGGTAACGTATGACGAAAGGGATGAGAGTCATGACAGAGAATGTGGATCACAGCAAGCGACGCATGCTGATCGCTGCAACGGCTGCGGCAGGAGGCGTCGCCGCAGCCGGGGCGGCAGTACCGTTCGTATTGAGTCTGATGCCGAGCGAGCGCGCCAAGGCGGCCGGCGCACCGGTGGAGGTGGATATTGGTGCGATCGAGCCCGGTTCGATGATCAGTATCGAATGGCAGGGCAAGCCGGTCTGGATCGTGCGCCGTACGCCGGAGATGCTGGAACTGCTGGGCAAGCATAATGATGCGCTGGTGGATCCGGAATCGACCATGCCGCAACAGCCGGAGTACTGCAACAATGCGACCCGCTCGATCAAGCCTGAAGTGCTCGTGGTACTTGGGGTTTGTACCCATTTGGGATGTTCTCCCACCTTCCGTCCCGAAGTCTCTCCGGTCGATCTGGGCGCGAACTGGGCAGGTGGCTGGTTCTGTCCCTGCCACGGTTCACGTTTTGACCTGGCCGCGCGCGTGTTCAAGGGCGTGCCGGCACCGACCAATCTGATCATTCCGCCGCACAAGTATTTGAGCGAAACCCGCCTGTTGGTTGGTGACGACAGTCAGGCTCCCTCGTCGGTGCCGGATCGGAAGTTGAGTGAAAACCGCCCGTCGAGCGGCGACGATAGCAAAGGGGTCGCATGATGAATCTTCTGACCAAACTGATCGGCTGGATCGACGCGCGCTTCCCGCTGGTCTCGACCTGGAAAGCGCATGCTTCCGAATATTACGCGCCGAAAAACTTCAACTTCTGGTACTTCTTTGGTTCCCTCGCCTTGCTGGTGCTGGTCATCCAGATTGTATCGGGCATTTTTCTCACCATGAACTACAAGCCGGATGCGCTGTTCGCCTTCGCTTCCGTCGAGTACATCATGCGTGACGTGCAGTGGGGTTGGGTCCTGCGCTACATCCATTCCACCGGCGCTTCGATGTTCTTCGTGGTGATCTACCTGCACATGTTCCGCGGCATGATGTACGGCTCCTATCGCCAGCCGCGCGAGCTGCTGTGGATCATCGGCATGATCATTTATCTGGCGCTGATGGCCGAAGCCTTCATGGGCTATCTGTTGCCGTGGGGGCAGATGTCGTTCTGGGGCGCGCAGGTAATCGTCAATCTGTTCTCGTCGGTGCCGTTCATCGGCCATGATCTGGCGATTCTGATTCGGGGCGATTTCGTGGTCTCCGACGTTACCCTCAACCGCTTCTTCGCTTTGCACGTGGTAGCGATTCCGTTGATTCTGGTGCTGATCATCGTGGCCCACCTGGTCGCCTTGCATGAAGTCGGTTCCAACAATCCCGACGGCGTCGAGATCAAGAAGCACAAGGATGCCAACGGCCACCCGCTGGACGGTATCCCGTTCCATCCCTATTACACGGTGAAAGATGGTGTGGGTGCGGTGGTATTCCTGATGATCTTCTGCGCGATTGTTTTCTTTGCCCCGGAAATGGGCGGTTATTTCATTGAAGACAACAACTTCGTTCCGGCCAATCCGATGAAGACCCCGGAACACATCGCACCGGTCTGGTATTTCACCCCGTACTACGCGATCCTGCGCGCAGTACCGCCGCTGTTTGGCTCGCAGTTCCCGGGCGTGGTGGCGATGGGTGTCGCGACCGTGGCATTCTTCTTCCTGCCCTGGCTGGATCGCGGCCAAGTGAAGTCGATCCGTTATCGCGGTACGCTCTACAAGGCGTTTCTGGCTTCCTTCGTGGTGAGCTTTGTCGGTCTGGGCTATCTCGGTCTGATGCCGGCAACGGAAACCTACACCCTGATCTCGCGCATCTTGTCTGTTGTGTACTTCGCATTCTTCATTCTGATGCCCTGGTACACCAAGATCGACAAGTGCAAACCCGAGCCGGACCGTGTGACGTCCAAATAATTGAGAGAGGTTCGTTGACATGAATGCAATCAAGAAACTATGCATGCTGGTTCTGCTGATGGCAGTGCCGGCATGGGCAAGCGCCAGCGGTGCGGCAGTTCATCTGGACAAGGCGCCGGTCAATCTGCAGGATCAGGCCTCGCTGCAACGCGGCGCGAAGCTGTTCACTTCGCGCTGTCTGGCCTGCCATGCTGCCGCTTATATGCGCTACAACCGGCTGCACGATATCGGCATGAGCGATGAGCAGATCAAGGCGGAGCTGGAGTTGCCTGAAGACGTCAAAGTCGGTTCGACCATGCAGGCCGCGATGGACAGTAACTCGGCCAAGCTGGCGTATGGTGTGGCGCCGCCTGATTTGAGCGTGATCGCCCGTTCGCGCAGTGCAGATTGGCTATACACCTACCTGCGCAAGTTCTATGTGGACGAGGGGCGCCCGAGCGGCTGGAACAACACGGTCTTCCCCAATGTCGGAATGCCGTTCGTGCTGGCCGATTTGCAGGGTGAGCAGCATCTTGAGGTCGAGCAACACGAAGGCCATGAGGTAAAGAACTTGTTGCTGAAGACGCCGGGTTCGATGAAGCCAGCAGAATACGACAGCGCGGTCGCCGACCTCACCAGTTATCTGGTCTTCATGGGCGAGCCGGCCAAGCTGGTGCGCCACCAGATTGGCTGGATCGTGCTCGGCTTCCTGTTCATTTTGTTCTTGCTGTTGTATGCCCTGAAAAAGGAAATCTGGCGCGACTTGCATTGAGCGGATTGAATTCAAGGGCCGGTTTGTGGTAATTTGCGCTCCTGTTTCTTGAGTGCCAAACGGCGGAGCTCATCGCTCCGCCGTTTGGTTTTAGATGCAACATTTTGTTTTTAGGTGGTTATTTTATGATGACGCTTTATTCGGGGACGACTGATCCCTACAGCCATCGTTGTCGCTTTGTCTTGTTTGAAAAAGGCATGGATTTCGAGGTGATCGACGTGGATGTACTCAATATGCCGGAAGATCTGGCGGTGATGAATCCATACAACAAAGTGCCGGTGCTGGTCGAACGCGACCTCATTCTGTACGAAGCCAATATCATCAATGAATACATCGATGAGCGTTTTCCGCATCCGCAACTGATGCCGCCCGATCCCGTCATGCGCGCCCGCGCACGGCTGTTCCTGTATCGCTTTGAGCAGGAATTGTTCTGCCATATTGCGGGCTTGGAAAGCAATAACGCCAAGGTAAACGAAAAGGCACGCGCGGCGGTGCGCTCCAATCTGACCCAGATTGCGCCGATCTTCGCCAAACAGAAATTTATGCTGGCGGACGAGTTTTCGATGCTGGATGTGGCGATCGCCCCGCTGTTATGGCGTCTTGAACATTACGGTATCCATCTGGACAAGGAAGCGACCCCGTTGATGAAATACGCCGAACGCCTGTTTTCGCGCCAGGGATTTATCGAGGCGCTGACTCCGGCTGAAAAAGCGATGCGCAAGTAAACAAGCAGATGACCGGCTCCGTTTCCACCAAACCTTATTTAATCCGTGCCATCCATGAATGGTGCACCGATGCCGGTTACACCCCGTATCTGGCAGTACAGGTGGATGATTACACTCAAGTTCCGGCCACCTTCGTCAAGGATGGCAGAATCGTGCTTAATATTGGGGTGGATGCAGTCAAAAATCTGCATCTGGGCAATGAGGACATTACCTGCGGCGGTCGGTTTGGCGGTGTGGCGCACCAGATCATTGTGCCGGTTGTGGCGGTGGTTGGCATATTTGCCAAGGAGAACGGGCAGGGGTTGGTGTTTCAGGATGCCGAAACCATGCCTGTGGCGGGTGACTTGCCGGACAATGGCGACGATCAACCGCCGACCTCTCCACCGCCGGGAAAAAAACCAAAGTTGACGCTGGTCAAATAAAGCCCGCTGGAAGAGGTGATAAAAAACCGCAGTGTGAACTGCGGTTTTTTTATTTCATCGCCAAGGGATAAATTATCTCGCAGGCAAAGCCAGTTGTTCCTGCATCTTGCCCAAGGCTTTTTGCTCGATCTGGCGAATCCGCTCGGCGGAAACCTTGAATTCGGCCGCCAGTTCATGCAGGGTTGCCGCATGGTCTTCCTGCAACCAGCGCGCCTGTACGATGCGCCGGCTGCGTTCATCCAGACTGCCGAGCGCCCTGGCTAACCCAGAGCTTTGCAGATGTTCGCGTTGCGAATTTTCCAGAATGGCGGAGGGCTCGTATTCCTCCCGGTCGGCAAGGTACTGAAGCGGCGCGTAGCTGTCTTCATCGTTGCCACCCGCCGGATCAAGTGCCAACTCGTGTCCGGCAAAACGCGATTCCATATCCACCACATCGTGCTCACTTACATTGAGTTGTTGCGCGATTTCGCTGACTTGCTGCGGTCGCAACGGCTCCAGGCCTTTTTTTAGACTGCGCAGGTTAAAAAACAGCTTGCGCTGCGCCTTGGTGGTGGCGATTTTCACCATGCGCCAGTTGCGCACGACGTACTCGTGGATTTCAGCGCGGATCCAGTGCAGCGCAAACGAAACCAGCCGCACGCCGCGCTCGGGGTCGAAGCGCTTCACCGCCTTCATCAGCCCGATATTGCCCTCCTGGATCAGGTCGGCTTGCGGCAAACCGTAGCCGGCGAAACCGCGTGCCACACTCACCACCACGCGCAGATGGGATAGTACCAGTTGGCGTGCGGCTTCAAGATCGCTGTCCTGCCGGAAGCGTGTCGCCAACGCGACCTCCCGCTCCTGCGTCAAGATCGGAAAACGATTAACGCTCTGGATATAGCTGTCCAGACTGCCGACAGCCGATGGCATCGGTAAATTTATAGTGGTTGTCATGGGGTATGCCTCCTTATACCTAATTTTAGCACTCGTGGCGTTTGAGTGCCAACAGCAAGGAAAGTTCAAGCCTTAAAGCGGGCTGCCAGGACACACATACCAGCTTACAGGCCGAAAAAGGGTTTTTTGACTTCGCCCAAGCGATACAAGTCGGACAGGGCTATTTTTGCTGCGGTGTGGCCCTGAGTTGCCGCTTTGCGCAGCCATGCGGCCGCCTGTTGCGGATTTTTGCCGAGTCCCAATCCGTGGCGTTGCAACATGCCAAGCTGATATTGCGCCTCCGCGTCACCCTCGACCGCAGCCTGCCCGAACCATTTTGCCGCCACCGGGTAATCCGGCGCAAAGGCACGGCCGTCGCTATGCATCATGCCCAGTGCAACGGCGGCCGGAATATAGCCTTGCCCGGCAGCTTGTTGGAGCCAGGCCAGCGCTTCACCGTCGTCCTGTGGCACACCAGTGCCATTCAGGTAACTTTGCGCCAGTCGAAACATCCCCCAGGAATTTCCTTGGGTGGCAAGATGGCGGTAAAGCGCTAGCTTTTTCGGGCAGGTTGTGGTTTCGAAGCGGGCCAGTTTTTCATTGAAGCTGGCATCGATCTTTTCGGCGATGTTGCGGTGCTCGGTGCGCCACTCCCGGGACCGGTAAAAATCCAGTTTCATTAACGCGGAATGCGCGGCATTGCACAAGGTGCGGCTGTCGCCGCGCGCTTCGGCCCGCAAGCCGGACTCGAACAGCTCTGCGGTGGATTGCAGGACTTTTTGGGCGCAAACCGATTCCCGGTAGTGGGCGATTTTGGCATCCACCGCTTCCACCTCTCCCGGGTCGCAGGATGAGGCTTGGGCGGGCGAGGGCGGAGATGCCAGCAGAAGGGCAGCAAAAAACAGGGTTGTGCCTGGTATAACGCGCGCCACAGCGATCATCCAAAGTAATCCATTAGCGCATAAATTCTTGCAGGATCCGCTTCAGACGCGAATCATCTCCGCCAAGCTGGTTCCTGCAGGGGGGCGAGTTTTCCAATGGACAATTTTGGATCATTCGACTTTGGCCTTGCTGCGGAGTTCTGAGATGGCCTTCTGGATAACTTCCTGCTGGCGGCGTTTTTCCAGATTTGGTTTGACGTCATCAAACGCCGGGACTTTCAGTTCGCGGGTGTCTTCCAGTTTGATCACGTGCCAGCCGTATTGGGTTTGCACCGGCGCACTGATCTGGCCTTTAGCCAGTTTGCCGATAGCCTCGCCGAACGGTTGCACGAAGTTGGAAGGCACGGTCCAGCCCAGATCGCCGCCTTTGTCCTTGGAGCCGGGATCTTGCGATTTTTGCTTGGCTAGTTTGGTGAAACTCTCTTTATTCACCCGTTTTGCCACCGCTTTGGCTTCTTCTTCGGTTGGCACCAGAATGTGCGACACCTTGTATTCCTTGTCACCGATGCGCGCTTTCATGGTTTCATAATCCTGCTGCAGCAACGCGTCATCGACCGGGTGGTTCTTGAGGTAGTCCTGCACAAACGCGCCGGCCAGCACCGATTGTCGCGCCAGTTCCAGTTGTTGCGCGGTCTCCGCCTGTTTCTCCAGTCCGAGTTTGCCGGCTTCCTGGGAAATGATCTCCAGGTTAATCAGGTCTTGGCGTAGTGCCTTGCGCAGTTCGGGGCCATCAGGCTGCCCTTGTTGTTCCGCCGCTTTGAGGCGCAGGTCGATGCGGGATTGCGGAATGGCCACGCCATTCACTAGTGCGGCAGTCTTGTCCGCATCGGCGGCCTGTGCCGCAGCGCTGGCCAGCAGCAAGGATGAAAACAGGACAACTCGGGCAATTCTCGGCATATTCTTTCCTTCGATGAAAGGTTGTTGTAAAGAGGCGGTGCGCAATATATCACAGGCTGCGGCAAGGGTTCAGCGCGGAAAAACCTGTTTGAACGGGCGCACCGCAACTTGTGCATACACCCCGGCGGCGAGATAGGGATCGGCGGTTGCCCAAGCTTCGGCGGCAGCAAGCGAATCGAACTCGGCGACGATCAGGCTGCCGCTGAAACCGGCGGTTCCCGGATCAGAGGCGTCGGCGGCGGGGAAGGGCCCGGCCAGCACCAGTCGGCCTGCTTTCTGCAAGGCTTCAAGGCGCGCCAAGTGGGCGAGGCGCACAGACAGGCGTTTTGCCAAACTATTTTCAACGTCCTGTCCGAAGATGGCATATAGCATGTCAGGATTCCTTTTTTTCTTCTTCCACGTATTTTGACAGCAACGCCGACTGCGCCAGGATGAAGACCAGCATGATGCCGGTGGTGCCGAACAGCTTGAAATTTACCCATGCATCGGTGCTGAAGTGGTAGGCGACATACAGGTTGAGAATGCCGAGCAGGACGAAAAACGCGCTCCAGGAAAGATTCAGCCGGTTCCAGACGAAGTCCGGTAGCGGCATTTTTTCCTGCAACAATGCTCGCATCAGATTCTTCTTCAGCACGATGGCTGAAACCAGCAGTGCCGCGGCGAAGAACCAGTACAGGATGGTCGGCTTCCACTTGATGAAAGTCTCGTCGTGCAGCAGCAGTGTCGCGCCGCCGAACACGGTGATGATGCCCAGGCTCACCCACAGCATGGTATCAACCTTGCCATGCCGGTATTTCACCCAGCCGACCTGGACGAAGGTGGCGGCGATGGCTGTCGCCGTGGCGGCGAATACACCGGCGACCTTGAACACAATAAAGAACAGGATGACAGGAAACAGGTCGAACAGGAGTTTCATGGTTACTTTCTATCCAGCGCCAGCGAGGCGGAGTTGATGCAGAAACGCAAGCCGGCGGGCTTCGGTCCGTCCTCGAACACATGGCCCAGATGGGCGTCGCAATTGGTGCAATTGACCGCGATACGTCCCATACCGAGCGGGTCTTCGTCGTCGTAGTTTACCGCCTCTTCATCAACGGGCTCCCAAAAACTGGGCCAGCCGGTGCCGGATTCGTATTTGGTCTCGGCATCGAACAACGGGCTGCCGCAGCAGATGCAGCGATACACCCCGGCATCGTGACAATCCCAGTATTCGCCGGTGAAGGCCGGCTCGGTACCACCTTTGCGGCACACCTCGTATTGCTCGGGAGTCAGCTCGTCGCGCCACTCGTCGTCGGTTTTGTCGAGCGGATCGTTCACAGTACTTCCCCCGCATGGTCCGCCAGGCGCGAGCGTTCACCGCGCTGGAGCGTGACATGGCCGCTGTGCGCCCAGCCTTTGAAGCGATCCACCACATAGGTCAGGCCGGAGCTGCCTTCAGTGAGATAGGGCGTGTCGATCTGCGCGATGTTGCCCATGCACACCACCTTGGTGCCGGGGCCGGCGCGGGTGATCAGTGTCTTCATCTGCTTGGGTGTCAGGTTCTGCGCTTCGTCGATGATGAGGAACTTGTTGAGGAAGGTGCGACCGCGCATGAAGTTGAGCGACTTTATTTTGATGCGCGAGCGAATCAGGTCGCGCGTCGCGGCGCGGCCCCATTCGCCGCCTTCCTCGCTGGACTGGTTCAGCACGTCCAGGTTATCGTCCAACGCGCCCATCCAGGGCGACATCTTCTCTTCCTCGGTGCCCGGCAGGAAGCCGATGTCCTCTCCCACCGAGACGGTGACGCGGGTCATGATGATCTCGGAATAGATCTTCTGTTCCAGCACCTGCATCAGACCTGCCGCCAGCGTCAGCAGCGTCTTGCCGGTGCCGGCTTGGCCGAGCAGGGTGACGAAATCGATCTCCGGGTTCATCAGCAGGTTGAGGACGAAATTCTGCTCGCGGTTGCGCGCGGTGATGCCCCAGATCGCGTTTTTGCTGTGCGCATAGTCGGTGATGGTGAGCAGGGTGGCGGTATCGTCTTTTTGTGCCGCGACCACCGCGTAGAAAGGCTTGTCCCCCTCTTCCTGAAACACGAATTCGTTGACCAGAAAATCCTTGCACAGCGGACCATTGATTGCATAGAAGGTCTGGTTGCCCTGCGAGCCGGACTTCATGTCCTTGCCGTGCGTCTCCCAAAAATCGGCCGGCAGTTCGCGCACGCCGGCGTACAGCAGGTCGGTGTCTTCCAGCACTTTGTCGTTGAAGTAATCCTGTGCCGACAAGCCCAGTGCGCGCGACTTGATGCGCATGTTGATGTCTTTGCTGACCAGGGTGACCTGGCGCTGGGGCTGTTCTTTGTGCAGATGCGCGACCACCGCCAGAATGGCGTTGTCGGCCTTGCCGTTGGCCAGGTTTTGCGGCAGATCGTGGGTGATGAATTCGGTTTGCAGATACAGGCGACCGGTCGCGTTCTTGTTGCCCAGTGCATTTAACGGGACGCCATTATCAATGCTGTCTTCGGACTCGCTGACCAGGTTGTCGAGAAAGCGGCTGGCCTGGCGCGCGTTACGCGCCACTTCGGTCATCCCCTTCTTGTTGTTGTCCAGCTCTTCCAGCACGAACATCGGCAGATAGATGTCATGTTCCTCGAAGCGGAACAAGCTGGTCGGATCGTGCATCAGCACGTTGGTATCCAGTACGAACAGCTTGGTTGTGTTTCCCGGCGCGGCTTTGCGAGCGTTCATTGTTTTCCTTAAAGAGATTGCACGAAATCGAGTACTTCCTGCGCGTGACTGTCCGCCTTCAGGCCGCGCCACTCCTTGCGGATGACGCCTTTGTTGTCGAGCAAAAAGGTGCTGCGCTCGATACCGCGCACCTGTTTGCCGTACATCATCTTCTGCTTCATCACGCCGAACAGATTGCACACCGTTTCGTCCGCATCGGAGAGCAGGGCGAAAGGCAGGGTGAACTTCGCCCTGAAATTCTCGTGCGACTTGATGCTGTCGCGCGAGATGCCGACGATCTCGCACCCCGCCTGCTGAAATCCCGCATACAGATCGCGGAACTGCTGCGCCTCGGTGGTGCAGCCCGGCGTGTTGTCCTTGGGGTAGAAATAAATCACCAATGATTTGCTGCGGAGGGGGTAGAGCGTGAAATCGGTGCCGCCGGTAGCGGGCAGGGTGAAATCGGCTACAGCTTGTTTTGTCATCAAATGGCTCCGGAGAATGGTGTGCATTGTTGTCAAAAAGCGCAGCAAAGGCAAGCAAGCCGTCGGCAATGGAAACTTTCAGGGAAAAACGGGTTGAAAATACTCGGCAAGTCCCCATCTGCAGACCAATCACACAATTCCATCAAGGAGCGACCATGCGTTTCGACAAGTTCACCACCAAGCTGCAACAAGCGCTGTCCGATGCCCAGAGTCTGGCCATCGGCAGCGACAACCAGTTTATCGAGCCGCAGCATCTGCTGCTGGCCTTGCTCAACGATGCCGACAGCGGTGCGAGTTCGCTGCTGGCGCGCGCCGGGGGCAATGTCAACGCGCTCAAGACCGCGCTCAACGATTCCGTGAACCGCCTGCCCAAGGTGGAAGGTCACGGCGGCGAGGTGCAGGTCGGGCGCGATCTGTCCAACCTGTTCAACGTCACCGACAAGGAAGCGCAGAAGCGCGGCGACCAGTTCATCGCCAGCGAGATGTTCCTGCTCGCGCTGACCGGTGACAAGGGCGAATGCGGGCGTCTGCTCAAGACGCACGGCGTGGCACGTGCGCCGCTGGAAACGGCCATTAGCGCCGTGCGCGGCGGCGAGTCGGTCGGTTCGCAGGAGGCCGAGGGTCAGCGCGAGTCACTGAAGAAGTACTGTGTCGATCTGACAGAGCGAGCACGTCAGGGCAAGCTCGATCCTGTCATCGGTCGCGACGACGAGATTCGTCGCGCGATCCAAGTTTTACAACGTCGTACCAAGAATAATCCGGTGTTGATCGGCGAGCCCGGCGTGGGCAAGACTGCCATCGTGGAAGGATTGGCGCAACGCATCGTCAACGGCGAGGTGCCCGACTCGCTCAAAGGTAAGAAGGTGTTGTCGCTGGATATGGCCGCGCTCATCGCGGGGGCAAAGTATCGCGGTGAATTTGAAGAGCGTCTGAAAGCGGTGCTGAAAGAGTTGGCGCAAGACGAAGGCAAAAATATCGTGTTCATCGACGAGCTGCACACCATGGTCGGCGCCGGCAAAGCCGAGGGCGCGATGGACGCGGGCAACATGCTGAAGCCTGCACTGGCGCGGGGCGAGCTGCATTGCGTCGGTGCAACCACGCTGGATGAATACCGCAAGTACATCGAGAAGGATGCCGCGCTGGAGCGCCGTTTCCAGAAGGTGCTGGTGGACGAGCCATCGGTGGAATCCACCATCGCCATCCTGCGCGGCTTGAAAGAAAAATATGAAGTGCATCACGGCGTGGAGATCACCGATCCCGCCATCGTCGCGG
>Ga0210050_1003215_pt1 | contig 14703 bp, 10 predicted proteins | sample CryGey132114_all_FD_185463 | JGI IMG/M metagenome (GOLD analysis project Ga0210050, IMG submission 185463) | Groundwater microbial communities from aquifer - Crystal Geyser CG22_combo_CG10-13_8/21/14_all (SPAdes) (version 2) | ecosystem: Environmental > Aquatic > Deep subsurface > Groundwater ...
TTGACTCCTACAGGATGAGCGACTTCAAAATATCCACATTCTTTCTGTCAGGACCGCTGTCGTCAAAGCCAGGGACCTCGAGGAGAAACGGCAGATTCTTTAGTTTCGGGTGATTAACGATAAGTGCAAAAACATCCTTCCCCACCTTTCCTTCTCCTATATTGTCGTGCCGATCACGAAGAGAGCCAAATTCGTCTCGGCTGTCGTTCATATGAATACACTCAAGTCGGTCAAGCCCGATTGTCGTATCAAACATTTCTAAAAACTCTTCGAGTTTCTTTTTCGTTGAAAGGTCATACCCCGCCGAGTGTAGGTGACAGGTATCAAGACAGACCTTCACTCGAGGGTCCGGTACGTCTTTTATAATCTCGGCAATTTCATCGAGACTTCGTCCGATTTTCCGCATACCCATATCCTCAATAATAAAGAATATATCTTTAGGAGCCTTCTTGAGTACCGCTTTGATATTGGAAATAAGGAGCGGATAGCGTTCATGCTTCACGTAGGTGGCGTTTTCTTCCTCCCCTCCTGCCTGAGGAGGGGTACCGAGTCTGCGAGGCGGGGTGGTGGGAGCAAATAAATCTTGATTTTTGATTTTTGATTTTTGATTTTCCTTGGGTCTTCCCTCCTTGAATGACCCAAGGTGTATGATGCTTCCCTTCACACCGAGCTTTTCCGCAACCGAGAGCTCGGCAATCAACGCGTCCACTGAATGCTTTCCGTTCGGACCATCATCGGCAAGGTTGATAAGGTATGACGCATGGAAATACGACGCTTTGATGCCGTGCTTTTTCACTTCCGCTTTGTATTCTTCCGCCTGTTCCTTCGTCGCACTGGCGAAGTTCCACCCTCGCGGAGAGCCGGAAAACATCTGAACCGCATTCGCGCCGATAGATGCCGCCCGAGCTGGCGCCTCTTTAAACCCTCCCGCTATTGAAACATGTGCGCCGATAATAAGGGTTCCACTTTTCATACTTCATGTTTTATACTTCATGCTTCATATCACTACCCAAGTGGCATCTCTGTCTCACTTGTTTGATTTGGATACTCCTTGCGAAGAAGCTCTATATCCTCCGCACTTAAGTTCCAGCCAAGCGCACCGAGGTTTTCCTTCAAATGGAGTTCACTACTTGTCTTAAACAGAGTGACAACATTTTCTTGCGAAATAAGCCAGTTAATCGCAATTTGTGCAGGCTTCTTCTCATGTTTAACACACATCTGGTCCATTATGTCTGGCACATCATCTAACAATGCTCCCTTCTCGACAGGACGATAGGCAACGAGAAGTACGTCATTCTTCTGACAATACTCGAGTAATCCTTCTGTTTCGGGCTCGCGCGCGTGTAAATTGTAGTACACCTGATTACACACAATTTTATTCTTCGTATATCCTTGTGCTTCTTTCAAATGCGCAGTGGTGAAATTCGACACACCAATAGCACGAACCAGGCCATCTTCTACTAGTCCGTCGAGCGCTTTCATCGCCTCGTTGAGAGGACATTCGGTACTGAAATGATGAAGCAGATAGAGGTCAAGATATTTCACCCCAAGCCGAGCAAGGCTTTTCTTGCATGATTCCAAAATTCCGTCACAGGTATGATTCTCCTTCGCCACCTTCGAGGTGATAAAAAGCTTTGAACGATCCATACCCTTAATCGCCTGCCCGACTAACTCTTCGGTATGTCCTTGTCCATACATTTCAGCGGTATCAATATGGGTAAGACCGGCGTCGATAGCCGCCCTAATCGCCTCAATGTCCTTTGGGTCATTGGATGTATCCGCCTCGAGTCGCCCACCCATCTGCCATGTCCCGAGCCCGAGTACAGGAAGCGAAAAACCACTCTTTAACTTTTTTTCTGGAATTGTCATATACCTCTATTAAACCGCGGTCGCGGAACAATGACAAGTGCGTCTGCGCAAGGACGAGAACAGTAGACCACGCTATACTTATATAGGGACAGCAACAGAAAGGATTCACATGAAAAAGTTCTCTATACTCTGCATGACTGCTATGAGTCTGTTCACCGCACATGCAAGCGAGAGAAATGCGGATATGGGTATCGGGGCTCCGGAAGAGTCCTTCATCCCTTCTCCTCTTTCTCTCGAACTTCACCCTCGTCCGTTTGCAGAACGTACACTCGGAAGGGTGACGGAACAGGCAGACACTCGCGTCATCTACCGATTGCTCTTCGACACACACTTCAGTATTGCCTTGCGATCTCCGCAAGAGACATTGACTCGTCGAGGTGTATCGGTGGTTGGTGACGGTCTCACCTACGCCTTGCGCGAGCATATGCTCGACACCGCTCTCTACAACTTCATCGACGATCGACTGCTTCGTCTCGGTGGAAGCTTCTCTGGATTCCTTCGGGATATCCTCTCCGGAGACGAATGGCACAAGCACACACCGTCTCCATCCGAGATTCAGTTCATGGAAGACAGGGACCGCTACACAGGATTCCAGAAAGGAATTCGTCCGTTTCGAGACGACCCGTATGCGTTCATGAGTTACGGATGGCGAGATATCGAACGAACCATCCTCTTAGAGAATTCACTTCGGCTTACCTTCGAACAATGGCAAGAACCTGCAGTTGGGTTCTTTACCGAGGTTCCTCTTCGTACGTGGATCTTGGGCATCGGTCTTGAAAAAAGATTCGGGGATACAGGTACGAGCGAATGGGAACGCAACCGCCAGCTCTTCACGAGCACGAACAGGTCGATGAGTGCCACCATCGGATTACGAGGAAAGTTCGTGCACGGGTTTGCCTATCTCGGAGCCGACATCCTAGCAGGACAAGTATTCGCCCTCTGGCGTTTCGGGTATTAAACTCGTCTCGTACTCGCGAGACACACGAAGCCCGTGGAACACATCCGCGGGTTTTTAATTTCTGACAAGTAAGTGTCCACACCTCCCGAAATATGGCGGTCATGCGACCACTGCTCGCTTTCAGCGGTTGCTTTATTTCTCCCTTTCCTACTCGCCTCGCCGAAGCCTCCGGCGTAGCGCGGGAAGGGATTTATTCCTTACGAGCTTGCCGATATTTTCAGGTAGCGAGCGAAATAAAGAGAAATCCTTACGAGCTTGCCGATATTTTCAGGTAGCGAGCGAAATAAAGAGAAATCCTTACGAGCTTGCCGATATTTTCAGGTAGCGAGCGAAATAAAGAGAAATCCTCCGGCCTACGGCCACCTCCTTTCCACCTTCGCATAAAGCTACGGAGGGACGCAGTAGGAAAGGAGGAATAAGACCGATTGCGTAAGTCCTAGGGTACTCCCTTTACAAAAGGGAGAACAAGATAAGAGGTGTGGAGAGTTACTTATACAGATATCGACAGTGTGTGTATGAAGCGTGTATGCAGTGGTAGTCCACGCAGAGATTGCGGTCTCTAAATCCCCCCCCCTATAAAAACATTCCAACATTCTTGAGAATGTTGGAATAAGAATTGTAAACCACGCAACGCTACGGCGAGAAGAAATCAGAGGGAGAGGTGTTTGGCGTTCCGCAGTTGGTGCAGGTAAGCGCGTTCACGCCAATACCGACACCATCACGCTCGTTTCCGGAGAACGTAATGTTCGACATCGTTGAAGTGCTAGTTCGAGAATAGATACCGGTCGCGTAGCTGGCCTTCTTGAGTGTGTGGTTTTGGAAAGTAACGTCGGAGACGGACAGTGAGGAAACACTGTCGAGGTTAAGTCCGCTTTGATAATTGCTATCGAAAAGCGCGTTTGAGATACTTCCTGAACTTGTCGCAGTCGAACCAGTGATTTTAAATGCTCCCGCAGTTTGCCCGGGAGCCGGGGAACCTATCTGTGCTCCCGCTCCCGCGTATTTCATCGTAAAACCAGAAAGGCTAACGCGTCCGCCAGCTAAGACAGCAACACCCTTCCAATCCCCCGGCGCCGGATCTGGATCACCTGACGTAACAGCACCTCCGACAGAACTATCACGGATTGAGGTGAAGATAAGGTCGTTCGGTGTCGTACCAGACGAATAGAGGGTTCCACCATTGGCGACAGAGATAGAACCATACTGACTTTGTGCCGAATTCCATCCTTTGACGACCACACCTGAATCGAACGCAAGAGTTGAATTCGAAGCGACAGTTACCGTTCCCTTCACCAAATACGGTAGAGCATTCGCAAAAAGAGTCGTCGTTGCAGCAATAACTGCAGACGTAGAGTTCCCAGACAGGACAATAGCATTGTACTTGTTTCCCGAGCCAGCATTATTACTAAAACTACTCATAACTCCGGCTGTATATATCGCCTCTTCGGTATTATCGATAAAGGTATTCGAACTAATCGTAGAGGTCGCTGAAGCCACCGTCATGCCACGGTAATTTCCATTAAAGGTACTACCGGTAACGGTTGGCGAACCACCGCTAATATAAATACCTGATGACAGAAAGGTGGAATAGGTACTTGTACTAAAACGAGAATTGGTGACCGTACTATTCGAATTGACAAGGGAGATACCATTTGCGCGTGAGTATTCAACTACCACGTGATCGAACGCCACCTTCGTGCGGTCCACCCCAATCGAGGCTTTTCTTACCATTGTGTCAGAAACATTACTACTTCCCCCATAGCGCACGAGTGTATGCGTAAGTGACGAACCAACGCTTGTTGCATTAAAGGACAGTTGTACCCAATTCCCTGCCGAAGGAGTTGTCGCCGTGCCATCAGCATTTAAGTCGCCTCCATACTCATCATCGTAGAAGGAAGTAAAGACAACTGGCTCCGAAGCGGTTCCGTTCGCGACCAGTGCTCCGTTTACCTGTATCGCGGGGTATGGAACGCTTACGCCTTTAATGACAACACCAGGTTCAATCGTAAGCGTCGCGCCATTGGTCACCGTTAGCGAATCACCACCGATAAGGTACGGGGAATTCGCTACCGTAAGCGTGACGTCTGATGAAATACTTCCTGTTACAGAAACAAGATGCGATACACTATTCTTCGCCTTCGGTGTCCCTTTGATTGCACCACCGTTAGCATCTAAACCGTTCAATAGGTATTCACCGAGATGTGACGCCCAATTTGAAGAACTATTCCCCGTTGCCGAAGCTGAAATGCGTTCCGTCGTTCGGCGGTACCCTGTCGTGCTGTCTCCTGTACACCAGCTTGTGTTCCCCCCTGGACAGGTAGGCATCGAGTCAACGGTCGTGGTTGCGCCATTATATGTAAACGCAAGAGTGAGCGCATCACCGTCGTTACTTAACCCGGAACCACCCGCTCCACTAAAGGGGGTAACGAGGTCTGCGGAAACAGTATCCACTGTTGTATCGTCGGTACGCTCGATGAGAAAGTAACTATTCGCGCCAATCGTGCCCGAAAGAGGGATATACGGCGAAAGGTCAGTTGCGTACATGACAAAACTACTGAGCGAAATTGGTGTATCGGTCCGGTTGTAGAGTTCCACCCACTCATCAAATGCACTCGCTTCGGTCCCCGCCCACGCCACTTCGTTGATAACAACGGGCATCGTATATACGCTAACTGCCTGAGTACTCGTCGCTGAGGCGTTACCACTCGTATCGATTGCTGACACACTCATCGTATAGGTACTCTCGTCGGTAGCAGTAGCGGTTGTAGACGTTGCGGTTGTTGTCGATACCGTCCCGTTTTTATCAATGACAAAATATGAAAAGTCGGTCGCTCCAGAATTCCACGAGAAAGCGAGAGATGTCGTTGCCACCAAACACGCCGACGCAGAAAGGGTGCCGTCACACGTGGAGGAAGACAGAGTTACCTCTGGACTAAGTGAGTCGACATGTACCGTCGTGGAGGTAGAAACAGAGCGATTTCCCGAACGGTCGCTTGCGTACCACGCAACGGTATTTGTTCCCTGATTCAGAGTAAGAGTAAGTGTCCATGCACCCGAACTGTCCACAGAGACCGTATCAGATGAAAAATCGTTCGATAGAACCGAATCGACCTCAGCGGTTCCGGTAAAGGTAGCGCTTGTTGTAGTGAAAGATGCGTTCGCACTTGGAGAGTTCACCACTGGCGCATCGGGCGCAGTTGTATCAACTGGAGTTGCGCTCGCCGAAGTCGTTTCCACCGGTGTAGCCTGACTTGTTCCTCCCCCGCCCCCACCAGGAGGGGCAGGGCGGAAATACCCCGATGGCGCGTTGTAGTCATACTCGTTGCTAACTGCAGTAGTTTCTGTCTGGAGAGTATCGGTAGTATCACTTGTTACAGGCTGGTCAACGACAGACTTAGTGACTGGTTGAATAACCTCGGGTTCGTTCGTAACAATTTCTTTTGATAGAGAAACGTCAGAAACAGCGCGTGGCGACACCTCCTCTTCAGTATGTTCCGTAACTACTACCTTGGTCGAATCCGCTGGCGACCCGCTAGACACAACCGCACTTTGATTCACGGTTAGTGCTGACGTATTTGCATTTGCCACCGATGCCGTTTGACCCTTTTGCGTTGAGAAAGCATTGGCAACAGCACCAACGGCACTCTTTCCAAAAGCAAGAGTTGCCGAGACCACTTTCTCACTTGTATCCAACACGAACGTCCCGACCGCCGATACACCTTGAACTGTTTTTGTGGCTACGTATATCGTAGCGTTTCCTATTGCTGTTACTGCGGTTGTCCCAGCGTGAAGCACAACGACACCTACGGTATGAATACTCTTTGGAGCTTCTTTAAGCGCGTCAATGCCGTTATCAAGATAAAAGTCTCCAACTGCGAGAGTTGCTCCAGCGACGACGAGGGCAACGGTAGGATCGGGCGGTTCAATACACAGATGATCTTCTTTTTGTACCTCATTTGTTTGTAGTCTATCTAGAGACCATTCAATACCCTTCACAATGTCCGCCCCCTTATATTTAAGATATATACCCGCAAAACCATGACCACGAGGATCGTCTTCATCATGAAGCTCTATGTAGTCATTCGGAGAAAGCGCTGTTAGTAATGGAGTGATTACTTTGTCAGTACCTGAGGTAAGGTATTTTCCGTCTCCGGCCACATAACTCGCGGGAGTAGCGACACTGTACACGCCGAGTGACTGCGAAGGAACTCCTCCTGGCTGGTTTGCTACTTTTTTGTAAAAACCATTGGCATAAAAATTGCCCTGTGAATGGGCAACGAGAAGAAGCTTTTGAGTTGTTACTTTTTCGCTCGCGCTCTTTAGAATTTCGTATAGATCATAGTCATCAAGAAATTGATCCTTTGCGATTGTTTGTTCCAGTACCTTTACCAAATCACCGACACCAAGAAGGTGTGAGGGGTTGTGGAGATAATCAACCCTTACACTCTCGCCGTTATATTTCCTTAGCATCCTAAGTTCTAATTCCTCCTTATTTGCCTTTGCTTCACTTTCGTTAGTAAAAATTCCGTTCACCGTTAAGACTGTATAACCACTTGAGGTACACACTTCGGTACCCGCGATAGAAACATTGGGTACAAAAATAAATCCAAGAATTATTAAGCCAATAGCTCTTCTCATGTTTTCTTATCGTTGAATTAATATGGAAGTGAAAAATTAAATTAGTACGACAAGGAGAGCACGTCTAAATCACATATCTCATCGGGGGAAGAGTAGCTTCCCAATTTCCCATTATAAAAATCTTCGTGGGCAAACTCTCTCGCCTTATTATTCCACTGCCTGCTCTCGACAAAAGTATAGAAAATCTTCGTAGTTTCAACAAATACACTCAAATCATCGCGAGAAGTAATTTCACCAACACAGAGATGCGCCCTGCCGCTATCCTCGGCAACCGCAGTGACAGTGTCAGTATTTACAACAGGTTGTGTCACTTCCATTTGAAGCGCAAGAGCATACTGCAAAAGCACTGCCCGTGTCTTTGCAGAATCCGGATACTCCTTAAAAATCGCTAGTTCCACATCATCTCGAATACCATTTTCATTCGCATCCACCCCCGCCACGGTCGCATCGGGGTTTTCCGGCACAGGAGGAAGGTTCTCCCCCCTCACATCGGCAAGGGTAAGTTTCGTCGCATGAATTCTCTCAACCTGTGCTTGCGTTCGGCTATCCATAAGCCGATACAATCCGCGTCCCAAAAGAAGAGTAATAAACGCAATAATAAGAAATAACCCAATCCATTTCAATATTTTTTTCATAAAGTTATTATCTACCCGTCACATCATTCCGTAAAGAAGGTTGTCCACAAGTAGAGAATAGAGAATAGAGAATAGCTGACAAAAGGTAGATAACAAAAAGCCGTCTCGAGTTCAAACGAGCCGGCATAGTGAGATTGTGTGGTTCGGCGCAACGTCAGCTAATGTACTGACGAGGCTTAGCCTCAACCAGGAATAAAAGTACTTTAGCAATAACATCCGAACGGAAGTTATTGCTAAATCAGTGTACTGACGAGGCTCAACCTCAACCAGAACCATTCCGTAAAGAAGGTTGTCCACAAGTAGAGAATACAGAAAATAACTGACAAAAGATAGATAACAAAAAGCCGTCTCGAGTTCAAACGAGCCGGCATAGTGAGATTGTGTGGTTCGGCGCAACGTCAGCTAATTCAAGCTGAAGCCTACCTTCCCTGCTATTGGTTCGTATCTCTTTTTTTCAGCTACTTCGAGATGTGCCCAGCCGAGTACAATCCAGTAAAGCGAAGCAACGGACCCGAGTATGACGTTGGTAACGTCAAAGAAAGTATAATCGACGAGTCTTTGCGCACTCTGAGGATAGACTCCTGCCAGGATTACTCCCAGATAGAGTACTTTCGCCAGCGCCATACCAGCAATAAATGCAAGAAAGGGGCACAGAAACTCCATTAGTACTGATTGCAGGGTTTGCAAGAACTCTGCCTTCTGATAGTGAGAGATACTGACACCGAGCTGAAAGCCCGTGGCCATAAAGGCGATGGCGATTAAAAATACAGACCGAATAATATCGGCTGAACTGCCACTGCGCCAGAGCACAAGACCGAAAATTAGTCCTGTCCCCCACAAGAGGAGGAGAACTGCGATGCGTTGGGTTACGAAATCTCGTTGAAAAGAGACACAGCCTTTTTCCAAAGAAGTCAGATTGTCGGAAAATAGTATTTTCATCGTTACAGGTATTTTAGGTTAAGGTTTTATTCCGCAAAATACAGTACCACACATATTCGATTAACACAACATCCTCGAATAGATGGCTTGTCGTGAGCAGATATTTGTGTTAAAAATGGTACAGACCACAAAAAACTCGGTTCTTCTTATTGTTATGAAAAAGGAATCTATTCCTGTCACTCTTCACACTTTCTCCGACGCCAGTCCTCGAAATACCACGCGCCCTCGGATTCTCTTCCTCACCTTCGTGTTTACGGCTTTCTCGTTCTGCATCTTCTTTCTGGTGGCACTCAATATCATCACGGTGGCGACGGCGAAAATAATCTTGGTTACCACGTTCGGCCTATTGTTCCTCGTCTTCGCTTTTGTAGAATATGGTACACGGGCATTTCGAAAGAATACCACCTTCGACCAAACCGACTTGGGCTCACTGCACAATGACAATCTAGAAAACGAAGCGGGAAGAGTTCTGGCAGAAGTTATGTCGCAAATCACTGCCGATATGGACCGTATCGAGACCGAGTACTTACCAGACGACCGTACCCTCATTTCAAACAGGGTTCACTCTTCAGGACTCACCTCTTCTTTGAAAGTGAGCCGGCATACCATAACTCTTGAACTATCGTGTTCCAGAGAAGCGGAGGCGGTAGCGGAGATAATACGAGATACAGTAAGGAACTCCATTGAAAGTGAACTTGCTCGCGATAACGTCAACATCAAAACGACGATCACAGTACGGTAAGACACCTTCGCCCTATTTCACATCGACGCCAAGCTTCACTGCCTGGCGTTTTTCTTTTCTAAAAAGATGCTTGACATACCATAAGAAGGTGTACAGAATAATTCTTGGCATGAACACACTTTATTTCCCCATAGTCTTTCCGCTACCAAGACCGAACTGGACCACACCACCACCGATCCTAACTCTGAGATTGAACTCTACACAGGCATCGATGGCACTGCATCGAAATCCGCTATTTAGCACTGTTGTGAAGACATACATCCCTGAACAATGTAGGAGCATTCTCAGACGGCTTGGATATGTCTGCGCAGATACTATCGTGCGGGTGCACATATGTCCTTCTGAGATATGCGCGCTTTTCACCGCACTCGTTGAGCGTTTTCCCAATGACATTGTGGATCGTTACACAATCGACATCTCCGCATTGGATTTGAAGACATTGAAGACGGCTAATGACACTATTCATTTGCCCTAAGGCTCACCACGAACAGCCGTACACCACCATCACTTCACCCCCAAAGGTGAAGTTTTTTATTCCCCATCGTTGACAGAGAGGTGGTACCGAGGTAGGCTGACGACAAATCTTTGACAACGAAACCCTCAACCAAGGAGTTACCGATGGAACAACCAATGCAAGCACCTCAGCTGACGCAGGAAATTCAGCTCGAGACAGAACAAGGACTTAGTCACCGCCGACTACTCGAGCAATGCCCATCACCCGGCATACAACAAGCACTGATCCGCGTAAAGAAGTTTGCTCAACGAACCACACCCGTACTCCTCACGGGAGAAAGTGGTACGGGCAAAGAACTCTTTGCTCATACTATTCATGACCTTAGTCCAAGAAATAAACGACCCTTTGTCGTTGCCAACTGCGCAAACCAGTCAGGACAGCTCATCGCAGACGAATTTTTCGGTCATGTGAAAGGTGCCTATACGGGCGCTATTTCTGACCGCCAAGGACTGTTCGAGCGAGCAGACGGCGGAACACTGTTTCTCGATGAAGTCGGTGAACTTCCGCTCGACCTACAACCGAAGATTCTTCGAGTCTTACAAGAAAGGGAGACCTTGAGACTCGGCGGCACCTATCTTAAACCGACGGACTTTCGGCTCGTAATTGCCACAAACAGAAACCTCGCACAGATGGTGAAAGACGGGCAATTCCGTGAAGATCTTTTTTACCGATTGAATGTGCTTCAGATAGATGTTCCACCACTTCGAGAAAGAAAAGAGGACATACTTCCCCTCGCCCAATACTTTGTCACAACCTGTCGGGGAGAAACCGACCCAACAGAGCTTGCGGAAGATTGTCAGTCACTACTTCTTCGACATCCGTGGCGCGGAAATGTACGCGAACTAAAGAACATCATCGAGCAAGCACTTGCGCTTGCGGAAGGAGATTCTGTTCGTCCAGAGGATTTACAGTTTCAAGCATACACGAATCCTCAAACGCAATTCTCGGAACATGTTGCTCAATCGCCCCACCTCTCTCAAAGACCAGACGAGGAAATGGCGCGCATCACTGCCTACCTGTGTGACCACGTAATACAACAAGGGAACTTCGTTGCTTGTATCGACGATCTTAAAGCGCGCATCTTTCTAGAAGCATACTCTAGACTCGAGAGTTGGAATGAGGTGAGCAAGAGACTGGGATGTCACGTCAGGACAGTAAGGAAATGCGTTAATGGGTACCAAGAAAAGTATGGACTCCCAGAGGGGGAATAACTGCCCGTTTACCTTATACTAAGCAAGAGCCTCACCGACAACGGTAGAGGCTTTTTTATTCCCCTTTTATTTACGGCCGTAAATAAAAGGGGAGAGGGGAAAGGGGGGAGAGATAAAAAGAAGGTTGGGAAAGGTCAGTAGTAGGAAGCAAAAAATGAGAAAAATGCGAAGTGGGAGGTAGAGCGTAGAAAGTATATATAACTGAGTGATAACTAGAACGAGGGGAGTTAAGTTTTCTTTCCTGTGCGACGAACGAGCCACTTGCGAGCTTCTTCGACAACAACAACACTCGCCGACACGAGCACAATCACTCCCCAATCACGAAGCGAGAGCGGTACGGTATGAAGTATCTTTTGGAAAAGAGGGTGGTACACCGCAAAAAGCTGGAGAACAACAACGAGAACGAATGCACCGACAAGCCAATGATTTGAACCTGCCTTTTTCCTAAACGCCGATTCGCTCTCATGACGACAGTTCCATGCGTTAAACCACTGAAACACGGCAAGGACCGTGAGTGAGATGGTCAACGCCTTCGCGTGGCTGTACTCGAGCGCTCGTGAAAAAAGAATAAGGGTACCGATACTCATAACGAGAGCCATAAGCGTCATACGAAGTGCCGTGAGGCGAGTCATGAAAAAACGATTTGGCCGATGAAACGGTTTGCGAAGCAAGTTTTCCTCTTTCGGCTCGACCGCGAGTGCAATCGTAAGAAAACCATCGGTGACAAAGTTCAGCCAAATAATTTGAGCCGGTAAGAGCGGAAGAGGGAGCGCGAGAATAAGAGCTCCAACAATAACAAGTGTTTCAGCGAGGTTAGTTGAAAAAAGATACAGAATAACCTTTTTCACCGTTCGGTAGATATTTCTCCCCTCTTCAGCGGCGGACACGATGCTCGCGAAATTATCGTCAAGCAAGATAATATCGGCCGCCTCCTTGGCAACCTCGGTCCCAATCTTTCCCATCGCGACACCGAGGTCTGCAGCGACGAGTGATGGAGCGTCATTTACCCCATCGCCAGTCATCGCAATAATCTCCTTACGTTTTTTAAACGCGTTGATGATACGCAGTTTATGTTCGGGAGTCACGCGAGCATAGACACTGATCTGCCCAACCTCGATAGCAAGCTCGGCGTCACTCATGCCATCAATATCCACCCCAGAAAGTGAATGCTCTCCGTGTTCTAAAATACCAGCTTCGCGAGCAATCGCTTCCGCGGTAATCGTATGGTCACCCGTGAGCATAATCACCCTCATGTGAGCTTCTTTAACCATACGCATAGCCTCAGGAACCTCCGCTCGTAGTGGGTCGCGCATAGCGAAAAGTCCCACAAGAGTGAGCGGGGGCATCGATTCGACAGACACCGTCTCCGGTGCGTTCTCGTGTATCGCGAGTGCAAGGACTCGGAAACCCTCGCGAGCAAGCTGTACCACGCGTTCTTCCATCGTGTTACGAAAATCCTTAGTCAAGAGTACCGCTTTCCCCTTCATGTATATATGGTTACAGAACGGTATTACTTTTTCTGGTGCTCCAACAACGGTCATAAACCGCTTCCCTTGGAGCAAGTGCGTCATAAGGTGAAACTTCCGTGTTGAGTCGAAGGACAGCTCGAATACTGGAGGTGACTCACCTATAAGTACTCGCTGATTAAATCCGAGCTTCTCTGCGAAGACGAGCATAGCTGCTTCGGTCGGATCACCGGCAACGTGCCAGACTTTTTCTTTTTCGTCATACGAAAGCCTGGCGTTTGCACAGAATCCCGCAATCTTTCCCGCAAGCAAAAGATCGTCATGCATGGGAGGTTCGATAGGGTCCCCCTCATATAGAAAACTTCCCTTAGGTTCATAACCGTCCCCCTTCACGGTGTACATCATATTACTCATGAAGACACGCTCGATAACCATCTCATTTTTCGTCAATGTTCCGGTCTTATCGACAGCGATAATCTTCGTCTGTCCGAGCGCTTCAACCGCTTGCAAACGCTTCACGAGCGCATGCTTCTTTCCCATTCTCCACACACCGGATGCGAGTACAAGAGTGAGCACGACAGGAAGACCTTCAGGAATCACCGACACCGCAAGTGCGACAATGGTAGAAAAGAGCTCACGTATCGAAAGGCCTCTCGCAAGTCCGATAAGGAGAATGAGGATACTAATCCCTGCGACGAGAGCGATGATAAAACTCGACAGCGCGCGAATATCTTTCTTGAGAGGAATCTCATCATCAGACTCCTGAATGTCGCGTGCCACGTGACCGATAACCGTATCAACCCCAGTCGCAACAACGACCGCCGTTGCGCTTCCGCTCGAGACATACGTCCCCTTGAACACCATATTACGCCGATCCGGAATTGAGAGTGAAGCATTCGAAAAGGTGTCAGTCACCTTCACCACGGACTCGGACTCACCAGTAAGCGAGGCTTCATTTATCTTGAGTCCACTTATCGACAGTAGCCTGGCATCGGCTGGAACTTTTTCTCCCTCCTGAAGCGAGAGTATGTCCCCCGGAACAACTTCTTTGTCGGGAATAATCACCTCTTTACCATTCCGGAGTACCGTCGCCCGAGTAACCGTAAACGTTCGCAGGGCAAGCAGTGTATTTTGTGCTCGTCCTTCTTGAAGAGCGCCGACAACTGAGTTTAAGACAAGCACCGCGAATATGATCACCGCATCGGTAATCTCTCCCATAAGCGCCATAATACCTGCGGCTCCGAGAAGCACGTAGATAAGAGGACTCTGAAACTGTCTAAAGAAAAGAGAATAAACGGAATCACGTCTCCCTTCAGGGAGAGCATTCCCCCCGTATCGTTCTTGCCGAGATTTTACTTCGCTTGTCGTAAGACCAGCGTTGGTCACTCGTAAGCGGTCAAGAACAACGCTCAAAGAGTGCGAATGCCAGAACGACTCTGGCGTTGCCGAGGACTTTGATGCGAGAATTGATTGCTGAGAAGAAGCAGTGACACGAGACATGCCCTCTATTGTAGCACGTGTACTATTCCTATTTGTTCGTTGTAGGTACCCTGAAGATACCTATTCTTGCGATTTCTTCACATAGAGAACCTGTGTCGGGTAGGCAAATTCAACTCCTTCTTTCTTAAAGGCCTCCATAATTGCAAAATTGAGATTTTGCTGTGTATCCATATAGTCGTTGTACTCAGCAGACAGAAGGTAGTAGACAACCTCAAACACGAGCGAGCTATC
>Ga0210050_1003218_pt1 | contig 14698 bp, 12 predicted proteins | sample CryGey132114_all_FD_185463 | JGI IMG/M metagenome (GOLD analysis project Ga0210050, IMG submission 185463) | Groundwater microbial communities from aquifer - Crystal Geyser CG22_combo_CG10-13_8/21/14_all (SPAdes) (version 2) | ecosystem: Environmental > Aquatic > Deep subsurface > Groundwater ...
AACTCATCAAGGCCAACGCCCGTGGGTTTCGTAACTTCACTAACTACCGGGCAAGAATTCTGTTTCATTGTGGAAAGTTGAACTTGGCAGTGGCTTAAAAAGTTCACAGTGAATTCAACGAAGAACCTTATTTTTGAAAGATTGAACAATGACACAAATGATTTATGACGGGCGTGCCTGGATCAATGGTGAACGTTGCAGCGCACGCAGCGAGCAGGTTTTTGACTGCATTTCGCCGGTGGACGGTCGCGTGTTGGCGCAAGTGGCGCGTTGCGATCAGGCCGACATTGATGCTGCCGTGGCAGCAGCGCGCGCGGCGTTTGAAGACAAGCGCTGGTGCGGTCTGGCGCCGGCGGCGCGCAAGCGGGTGATGATCAAGTTTGCCGACCAGTTGCTGGCGCACGCAGATGAGCTGGCGTTGATGGAAACGCTGGATATGGGCAAACCCATCAAGTATTCGCGCAGTGTCGATGTCAACAGCGCGGCCAACTGCATCCGCTGGTACGGTGAAGCCACTGACAAGATTTACGACGAGATCGCACCGACTCCCGCCACCGCGCTGGCATTGATCACGCGTGAACCCGTGGGCGTGGTCGGCGTCATCGTGCCGTGGAACTACCCGATGATCATGGCGGCCTGGAAGATTGCCCCGGCATTGGCCGCTGGCAATTCAGTGGTCTTGAAACCGAGTGAAAAATCGCCGTTGACGGCGCTCAGGCTGGCCGAACTGGCGCTTGAGGCCGGCATTCCGCCAGGCGTCTTCAACGTGGTCCCTGGTTTTGGCCCGGAGGCTGGCAGCCCGCTGGCGCTGCACATGGACGTGGATTGCATTGCGTTTACCGGCAGCACGCGCGTGGGTAAGCAGATTCATGTGATGGCGGGGCAAAGCAATGTCAAACGCGCTTGGACCGAGCTCGGTGGCAAGTCGCCCAACATCGTGTTTGCCGACTGCCCGGATCTGGATAAAGCTGTCGCAGCATCCGTGGGCAGCATCTTTTTCAACCAGGGTGAAAGCTGTAACGCGCCGTCGCGCCTGTTTGTCGAGGCCAGTATCCGCGACGCTTTTCTGGAGCGGGCGCAAGCCCTCGCACCCCAATACTTACCCGGTGATCCGCTGGACAAGGCCACAGTGATGGGTGCCATCGTCGATAAGGTGCAGATGGACAACGTGCTGCGTTACGTGGCCAGTGGCAAGTCGGAAGGTGCTGCGCTCTTGTATGGAGGCGAGCAGGCGCGCACCGAGTCTGGCGGCTTCTATGTGCAGCCAACCATTTTTGCGGGCGTTACACCGCAGATGGCGATTGCCCGTGAGGAAATTTTTGGCCCGGTGCTCTCGGTGCTGTCGTTCACCGACGCGGCCGACGTGGTGAAGCAGGCCAACGCCAGTGTGTACGGCCTGCAAGCGGCGGTCTGGAGCCGTGACATCAACAAGGCGGTGGGTGTGGCGCGCGCCTTGCGCGCTGGCACGGTGCACGTGAACCAGTACGACGAAGACGACATCACGGTGCCGTTTGGTGGCTACAAGCAAAGCGGCGTCGGGCGCGACAAGTCGCTGCACGCATTTGACAAGTACACCGAAACAAAAACCACCTGGATCCGCATCGATTCACCGGTGTGAGTCGTGCTGTGACCCATCGCGCCGGGTCGGATGGGACGTGTCAAAAGTATTATTTGTATAGCTACTTGCGCTGATCTGGCAATGGCTTGAGTCCTAAAACATCATGAATCTGTACGAAACCAAAATTGCCGAACTGCGTGCGCAGGGCATCCATTCCATCTTGACCCAGTTTTGTGATCTGCATGGCGTGGCCAAGGGCAAACTGGTACCGCTGGGCAACTTGCAGGAATGGGTGGAGCAGGGCGCGGGTTTTGCCGGGCCGAGCATCTGGGGCACGGGCCTCGGGCGTTTTGGCGCGCGCAGCGAGTACTACGCCCGGGTGCAACTCGACAGCCTACAGCCCTTGCCTTTTATGCCGGGTGTGGCGCACGCGGTGTGCGACGGCTACGCGGGTGGGCAGGCGCTCGATACCTGTTCCCGCCAGGTGCTTAAACGCCAACTGGAGCGCATCGCGCAGCGTGGGTGGACGTTGTGGGTGGGTGTGGAGCCCGAGTTTTTTCTGCTTCGCCAGGACGCGCTGGGACGCTGGGCTATCGCTGATGGCCAGGACCGGCTCGACAAACCGTCGTACGACCTGCGCGCCATCCAGCGCAACTTTCCCTTTCTGGACGACATGCGCCAGACCCTGACAGCCCTGGGTTTTGAGCTACAGCAAATGGACCACGAAGACGCGTGTGGTCAGTACGAGATCAACTACCGCTTTGACCATGCGCTGGCCGCAGCGGATCGCTACCTGCTGTTCAAGCTGGCCGCGCACGCTGTGGCTGAAAAGCACGGCTGCGTGTTCAGCTGCATGCCCAAGCCGCTGGCGCACGCGCCGGGCAGCGGCCTGCACTTTCACCTGAGCCTGACCGACGGGCAGGGGCGGGCGATCTTTGCCGATCCGGCCGACGCGCTGCAACTGAGCAGCACGGGCTACGCATTTGCCGCCGGACTGTTGACCCATGCGGACGCGCTGACAGCGCTGTGTGCGCCCACCGTCAACAGCTACAAGCGGCTAGCGCTCAGCCACAGTGCCTCTGGCACCACCTGGGCGCCGGTGTGGAAGGCGCTGGGCGACAACAATCGTACTTGCCTGCTGCGCGCGGTGGCCGGGCGGCTCGAATGGCGCCTGCCTGACCCGGCGTGCAACATCTACGCGGCGCTGGCGGCCACGCTGGCTGCGGGGTTGGATGGCATCGACCTCGCCTTGCCTGCGCCCGAAGTGAGTGACGAAGACCTGTACCAGCGCTTTGCACGGGGGGTGTCGATGCCGGAACGCTTGCCATCAGATTTGCTGGCAGCGTTGGACGCGCTCGCTTCTGACACGACTTTGACCGACGCGGTGGGCGAAAGCTTTTGCCGCGAGTTTCTGGCGCTCAAGACGCAAGAATGGCAGGACTATGCGCAAGATGTGAGCGACTGGGAGTTGCAGCGCTACGCCCAGGCCTTCTGATTTCGCTATTCAAAAATTTGATTTCTTGATATGAAATTGTGGCCGCGCGAGATGGGCGTCGATTTCTTATGATAAAAAAGCTTTTTTCATATTGCAAAAAATCATTCTTAACTTATTGATTATAAACAATTTTAAAAATGTCTTGTATAAGACATAAGATTAAATTTGTGTCTTATACAAGACTTAGAATCAACGCCAAGCCACCCAGCATGACCTTGCCAGCTTGGTGATCCGTTTTTCAATCAACCAGGAGTTATTCCATGCCTCAAGCCTTCACTGAACAACTCAGCCGCGAACAGCAAATCGCCGCCCTCGAAAAAGAATGGGCCACCAACCCCCGTTGGAAGGGCATCAAGCGCGGTTATAGCGCCGCCGACGTCGTGCGCCTGCGCGGCTCTTTCCCCATTGAGCACACGCTGGCGCGCCGCGGTGCTGAAAAGTTGTGGGACCTGTTGCACAACGAAGATTACGTCAACGCCCTGGGTGCGTTGACCGGTGGTCAGGCCATGCAGCAAGTCAAGGCCGGCGTGAAGGCGATTTACCTGTCTGGCTGGCAAGTCGCTGCCGACGGCAACACCTCGCTGTCGATGTACCCCGACCAGTCGCTGTACGCGGTGGATTCGGTGCCGACCATGGTCGAGCGCATCAACAATTCGTTCCGTCGTGCCGACGAAATCCAGCATTCCAAGGGCATTGACGCAGGCGACAAGGGCTACACCGACATGTTCGCCCCGATCGTGGCCGACGCCGAAGCCGGTTTTGGCGGTGTGCTCAACGCGTTCGAGTTGATGAAGAACATGATCCGCGCCGGTGCCGCTGGTGTGCACTGGGAAGACCAGTTGGCTTCGGTCAAAAAGTGTGGCCACATGGGTGGCAAGGTGCTGGTGCCCACGGCCGAAGCCGTTCAAAAGCTCGTCGCTGCCCGCATGGCCGCCGACGTGTGCGGTGTTCCCACGCTGGTGATTGCCCGTACCGACGCCGAAGCCGCCGACCTGCTGACCAGCGACTACGACGCCAACGACAAGCCGTTCCTGACCGGTGAACGCACGGGTGAAGGCTTTTACCGTTCGCGCAAGGGTCTGGACCAAGCCATCAGCCGCGCCGTGGCCTACGCCGACTACGCCGACCTGGTGTGGTGCGAGACCGGCACGCCTGACCTGGAAGTCGCCCGCAAGTTTGCCGAAGGTGTGCACGCCAAGCATCCAGGCAAGATGCTGGCCTACAACTGCAGCCCGTCGTTTAACTGGAAGAAAAACCTGGACGAAGCCACCATCGCCAAGTTCCAGAAAGAGCTGGGCGCCATGGGCTACAAGTACCAGTTCATCACCTTGGCTGGTATCCACTCGATGTGGTTCAACATGTTCGACCTGGCACAAGACTACGTCAAACGTGGCATGACCGCCTACGTTGAGCGCGTGCAAGCCCCCGAATTTGCCGCCCGCGACCGTGGCTACACCTTTGTGTCACACCAGCAAGAAGTGGGCACCGGCTACTTTGACGAAGTCACCACCGTCATCCAGGGTGGCAAGTCCAGTGTGACCGCGCTGACCGGTTCCACCGAAGAAGCCCAGTTTCACTAAAAGTACAGTCCCGAGGAGTCCAAGGCTGGCGCACCCGCAAGGGGCGACCAGCCTTTTTTGCGAATGCTGCTTGTGCAAACCGGGTAGGGTAAACTTGGCTCCACAATCAACATCATCAAGAGCGAGAAAGGCAGTCTGGTTATGACACCGCGAACGACATGGCTAGCATTGATGCACAGATGAGGCCGTAGTCCGCGCGCCTTGTGCGTCAGCAGCTACTGAAAGTATATTTAAAGCGCGGCATTCAGCCGCGCTTTTTTGTTTTTCTCAGCGTCTTTTTTCGGGATTTACCATGGTTCAAATCACACTTCCAGACGGTTCACAACGCGACTTTGCTTCTTCTGTCACCGTAGCTGAGGTGGCTGCGTCCATTGGCGCAGGCCTGGCTAAGGCGGCGCTGGCTGGCAAGGTGGACGGCAAGGTGGTGGACACCAGCTTTGTCATCGACAAGGCCAGCACCGTTGCCATCGTGACGCCCAAGGATGCAGATGGGCTGGAAGTCATTCGCCACTCCACCGCCCACCTGCTGGCGTATGCCGTCAAGCAATTGTTTCCCAAGGCGCAAGTGACGATTGGGCCGGTGATTGAAAACGGGTTTTTCTACGACTTTTCGTTTGAACGCCCGTTCACCATGGACGATCTGGTAGCCATTGAAAAACGCATGACCGAGCTGGCCGCCAAGGACGAGCCTGTGGTGCGTCGCGTGTTGCCGCGTGATGAAGCAGTCGCCTATTTCAAAGGGATGGGCGAGCATTACAAGGCCGAAATCATTGGCAGCATTCCCGCTGGTGAAGACGTCAGCCTGTACCGCGAGGGCAGTTTTGAAGACTTGTGCCGTGGCCCGCACGTGCCCAGTACCGGCAAGCTCAAGCACTTCAAGCTGATGAAGGTGGCCGGTGCCTATTGGCGCGGCGACCATCGCAACGAAATGCTGCAACGCATCTACGGCACTGCCTGGGCTACCAAGGAAGAGCTGGCGCAGCACCTGAAGATGCTGGAAGAGGCTGAAAAGCGCGACCACCGCAAGCTCGGGCGAGAACTCGATTTGTTTCATATTGACGACTATTCGCCCGGCACGGTGTTCTGGCATCCCAAGGGCTGGACGCTGTGGCAGCAGGTGGAACAGTACATGCGCCAGGTCTATCAGGACAACGGCTACCAGGAGGTCAAAGGCCCGCAAATCTTGGACAAAGGCTTGTGGGAAAAAACCGGGCACTGGGACAAGTACCGTGAAAACATGTTCACCACCGAGTCGGAGAAGCGCGATTACGCCTTGAAGCCCATGAACTGTCCGGGCCACATCCTGATCTTCAAGCAAGGCATCAAGAGTTACCGTGATTTGCCGCTGCGCTATGGCGAATTTGGCCAGTGCCACCGCAATGAACCCACCGGCGGGCTGCACGGCATCATGCGCGTGCGCGCGTTCACGCAGGACGACGGCCATATTTTTTGTACCGAAGCGCAGATTCAGTCCGAGGTGGTGGCGTTCACCACCTTGCTGCAAAAGGTGTATCGGGATTTTGGTTTTACCAAGATCATTTACAAGCTCTCCACCCGGCCGGAAAAACGCATCGGCACGGATGAAAGCTGGGATTACGCCGAAGCCGCTTTGGCCGAAGGTCTTCGCGCTTCGGGCTGTGATTTTGAAATTTTGCCGGGTGAGGGCGCGTTCTATGGCCCCAAGATTGAATACACGCTGAAAGACGCAATCGGTCGCCCCTGGCAGTGCGGCACGATCCAGGTGGACCCGAATCTTCCCGGTCGCCTGGATGCGGAGTTTGTGGGTGAGGACGGTGCGCGACATCGCCCCATCATGTTGCACCGCGCGATCGTCGGCAGCCTGGAGCGTTTCATCGGTATCCTGATTGAAGAAACCGCCGGAGCCTTGCCCACCTGGCTGGCGCCGGTGCAAGTGAAAGTGCTCAACATCACCGATGCGCAGGCCGAATACGCCAAAAACGTCGTCAAAACGTTGCAGAATCAAGGGTTTAGGGTGGAGTCGGACCTTCGGAACGAGAAAATCACGTATAAAATACGCGAGCATTCGATGCAAAAAGTGCCATATCTTGTCGTTATTGGTGACAAAGAAATGGCCGCTGGTGCTGTCGCGGTGCGCGCCCGGGGTGGTCAAGACCTAGGGGTGATGACTCTGGACGCGTTTTGCCAAACCTTGTCAGCCGACGTTGCCCGTAAATCGAACCCCCAATCAACTGGTGAATAACCCTTTGGAGCGCCATCACCGCGCGGCTGTTGCGACTGTTGTCGTTGTGTTTTTGTGAAGGATTGAGTCATCGCTACCGAACCTCGTGATCGCCGTCAACGCGAAGAACGCAAACACCGGCTGAACCGGGAAATCATGGTGCCAGAGGTTCGCCTCTCTGGTGTGGAAAATGAACCCTTGGGTGTCGTCAGTATCAATGATGCATTGCGCATGGCGGGTGAGTTGGACGTCGATCTGGTCGAAATTGCGGCCACCGCTACGCCACCCGTTTGCCGGTTGATGGATTACGGCAAATTCAAGTACCAAGAGCAGAAAAAGGCCGCCGAGGCCAAGGCCAAGCAGACGGTGATTGACATCAAAGAAGTCAAGTTCCGCCCGGGTACCGATGAAGGCGACTACAACATCAAGATGCGCAATGTGAAGCGCTTCTTGTCTGAAGGTGACAAGTGCAAGATCACGTTGCGGTTCAGGGGGCGTGAAATCACGCACCAGGATTTGGGCATGGCGCTGTTGAACCGCATTCGTGACGAGTTGGGTGATTTGATCGTGGTCGAGCAGTTTCCCAAGCTCGAAGGGCGGCAGATGATCATGATGATTGCGCCGGGGCGCAAAAAGCCCGCTGTGGCCAAGCCGGTGGCGGCTGAAAGCGCAACGGCATAGATCGGTTTTTGGGGCGTCCTCTTGCGAGAGGGCGTTCCGGGAAGTGTGGCGAAAGCAATTTCGTCACGTTAAAAGTGGCTCGGGGCCATCAAGGCTGCAAAGTGTTTGCAGACGCCTCACGAGCACAAAGCAAGAAGGAGCATGAAAATGCCCAAAATGAAGACCAAAAGCGCGGCCAAGAAACGCTTCCGCGTCCGTCCGGGTGGTACCGTCAAGCGCGGTCAAGCCTTCAAACGTCATATTTTGACCAAGAAGTCCACCACCAATAAACGCCATCTGCGTGGTACGTTAACTGTGCGTGAGACCGAAATGGGTCGCATGGCACAGATGCTACCCGGCCGTGGCCTTTGATTAACGACGAACAAGGAGTAACACAATGCCTCGCGTCAAACGTGGTGTAACGGCTCGCGCCCGCCACCAAAAAGTACTGGCCCTTGCAAAAGGCTTCCGCGGTCGCCGCGGTAACGTTTTCAGGGTCGCCAAAGAAGCGGTCATGAAAGCTGGGCAATATGCCTATCGTGATCGGCGCACTAAAAAGCGCGTTTTCCGTCAGTTGTGGATTGCCCGTATCAACGCCGCTGCGCGTTCTTGCGGCATGACCTACAGCCAGTTTGCCAATGGTCTGAAGAAGGCGTGTATCGAGATCGACCGCAAGGTGCTGAGCGATATCGCCGTGCACGATATGCCCGCTTTTGTTGGTATCGTTGAGCAAGTCAAGGCCAAGCTGGCGGCTTGATCCGGCGTTTATTTACTTCGTTATAGATAGTTTATATCGCTTGATTTACAAGGGCTGGAGCTTGAAAAAGCACTAGCCCTTTTTTCTTTGACCTTTCCTTTCATTGCGCTTTATGAACGACTTACAGACGGTGGTAGAACGCGCCCGCGCAGCCTTTGACACGGTGCACGCCCCGGCCGAACTTGAAAATGTCAAGGCCCAGTATCTGGGCAAGTCGGGTTGCATCACCGACCTGATGAAGGGCCTGGCCGCACTGCCCGTGGACGAGAAAAAGAGTCGGGGCGCTGCCATCAATCAGGCTAAGCAAGCCATTGAGGCAGCTTTGAACGCGCGCCGGCAAGCCTTGGCCGACGCCCAGTTGCAGGCGCAACTGCAAGCCGAGGCGCTGGACGTAACGCTGCCCGGGCGCCAGCGTGGCGTGGGTGGCCTGCACCCGGTGTCGCTCTCGCTCGAACGGATCCAGACCATTTTTGGCTCAATGGGGTTTGAGGTGGCGCAGGGGCCTGAAATTGAATCAGACTGGTTCAACTTCACGGCGCTCAATACACCCGAAAACCACCCGGCGCGATCGATGCACGACACCTTTTATGTCGAAGGCGGCACCGAGCACGCCCCCAATTTGTTGCGCACGCATACCAGCCCCATGCAGATTCGCCACGCCGTGCAACACGTCAAAAAACATCGTGCTGCCGATGCTGCATGGGTTCAAGGCACACTTTTTTCAGGGGCCATGCCCGAAATCCGCGTGATTGCGCCCGGGCGTACCTATCGGGTTGACAGCGACGCCACGCATTCGCCCATGTTTCACCAGTGCGAGGGGCTGTGGGTGGGTGAAAACGTCAGCTTCAAGGACCTGAAGTACGTCTTTACCGATTTTTGCCGCACCTTTTTTGAAAACAACGACCTGGTGCTGCGGTTTCGGCCCAGCTTTTTTCCGTTTACGGAACCCAGTGCCGAGATCGACATCCAGTTTCCGAGTGGCCCGCTGGCCGGGCGCTGGCTGGAGGTGGCAGGCAGTGGCCAGGTGCACCCCAACGTGATCCGTAACATGGGGCTGGACCCCGAGCGTTACATCGGTTTTGCCTTTGGCATGGGGCCGGATCGCCTGACCATGCTGCGCTATGGCGTCAACGACCTGCGGCTGTTTTTTGACGGCGACATCCGCTTTCTGGCGCAATTCCGTTAAAGGTCAACAAAAATGAAAAGCGACGGGATACGTCATCGCGAGCGAAGCGTGGCGATCCATGTCCCCAATGGATACATTGATTGAAACACTATGCAATTTCCTGAATCCTGGTTACGTGAATTTTGCAATCCGGCGCTGACCACCGCACAGCTTTCCGACACCCTGACCATGGCTGGCCTGGAGGTGGAAGAACTGCAACCCGTGGCGCCGCCTTTCAGCCAGATTGTGGTGGGTGAAATTCTGGAAGCAGTGCAGCACCCCAACGCCGACCGCCTGCGCGTGTGCCAGGTCAATGTGGGTCAGTCGCAACCGTTGACCATCGTTTGCGGTGCGCCCAACGCCCGCGCTGGCATCAAGGTGCCGTGTGCCTTGGTCGGCGCCGAGTTGCCGCCAGGAGACGACGGCAAGCCGTTTCTGATCAAGGTGGGCAAACTGCGCGGCGTGGAGAGTTTTGGCATGCTGTGCTCGGCGCGCGAACTGAAATTGTCAGATGACCATGGAGGCTTGCTGGAACTGTCTGCCAACGCCACCGTGGGGCAGAACATTCGCGAGCATCTGAACCTGGACGACACGCTGTTGACGCTCAAGCTCACGCCCAATCTGGCGCATTGCTTGAGCGTGTACGGCGTGGCGCGCGAACTCTCAGCCTTGACCGGCGCGCCGCTGTGCAAACCCCAATTTCCGACGGTGGCCGTGACCGCCCCCGATGTGCTGCCGGTGTCGGTGCAGGCGCCTGATTTGTGCGGACGTTTTTCGGGCCGTGTCATTCGGGGTGTCAACCCCAAGGCCATCACCCCGGCTTGGATGGTGGACCGTCTGGCGCGCTGCGGGCAACGCAGCGTGACCGCGCTGGTGGATATTTCCAACTACGTGATGTTCGAGTTCGGTCGCCCCTCGCACATTTTTGATCTGGACAAAATCCACGGCGGTCTGCAAGTGCGCTGGGGCAAACCAGGTGAAACGCTCAAGCTACTCAACGGCAACACCGTGACGGTGGATAGCGAGGTGGGTGTGATCGCCGACCAGGTGCAGGTGGAGTCCTTGGCCGGCATCATGGGCGGCGATGCCACGGCGGTGTCGGACGACACGCACAATGTGTATGTGGAAGCCGCCTTCTGGTGGCCCAACGCCATTGCGGGGCGTTCGCGCCGTTTCAACTTTGCCACCGACGCCGGCCATCGTTTTGAGCGTGGCGTAGACCCGCAGTTGACGGTGGAGCACATCGAACGCATCACGCAACTGATTGTGGACATTTGCGGTACCGAACAAACGCGCGTTGGCCCCGTTGATGATCAGCAGGTGGCGATGCCAGCGCAACAGCAGGTGACGCTGCGCGTGGCGCGCGCCAGCAAGGTGCTGGGTATGCCGCTAACCCAGGCGCAGTGTGCCAACGCCTTGCGCGGGCTGGGTTTGCCGGTGCAAGAAGGTGATGGCGTTTTGACCGTCATCGCGCCGTCGTTCCGCTTTGACTTGCAGATTGAAGAAGACCTGATCGAAGAGGTGGCGCGCGTGGTGGGTTACCACAACCTGCCCGCTACGCCGCCGCAGGCACCCATCACGGCACGCGTGCGCCCCGAGGCGCAGCGCGGTGAATTCGCCATTCGGCGTGCCATGGCGGCACTGGGTTACCAGGAAACCATCAATTTCAGCTTTGTCGAAGAGCGTTGGGAGCATGAGCTGGCGGGCAACCCCAACCCCATCAAACTGCTCAACCCTATTGCGAGCCAAATGAGCGTCATGCGCTCGTCCTTGCTGGGTTCATTGCTACAGGTTTTAAAGTTTAATCAGGATCGCAAGGCGTCCCGTGTGCGGGTGTTTGAATTGGGGCGAGTGTTCTTGCGCGACGCTTGCGTGCCGGGTAGCGACACCACCGTGCAGGGCTTTGCCCAGCCCATGCGCCTGGCCGGTTTGGCGGTGGGCGGCTGTGATGCGCCTGAGTGGGGCGTGAAAGACCGTGCGGTTGACTTCTTTGACGTCAAGGGCGATCTGCAGGCCTTGCTGGCGCCCGCGCAGACCACCTTTGAACCCGCCGAGCAGCCGGCCATGCACCCCGGGCGATGTGCGCGGATGTTGGTTGCCGGGCAAGCTGTTGGGTTTGTCGGTGAGCTGCACCCGCGCTGGCGTCAGGCCTACGACCTGAACCAGACGCCGGTGCTGTTTGAAATCGACTTGGCAGCGCTGACACAGCGCAGCGTGCCCAAGTTCAGCGCCGTTTCCAAGTACCAAGCGGTGGAACGCGACATAGCCGTGTGGGTGGCTGAACAGGTCACGCACGACGTGTTGATGCAAGCCATCTGGGCGGCGCCGGTGCAAGGTGTGCTGCGTGATGCGGTGTTGTTTGACATCTATCGCCCGCAAGCCGGTAGCGGTGACGCTGCACCCGAAAAGAGCATGGCGGTGCGCCTGAGCCTGAACGCCGACGATGCGGCTCTGACAGAGACGCAGATCGACGCGACCGTGGCCAGCATACTGGCGACCTTGAAAGACCGTTTGGGTGCGCGTCAGCGCGCCTGAGTCAGTGTCCTTTAACCTTACAGGAGCGTCACCCACCATGGATTTGTCCGTTGAATCCCTTGAAACCCCCGCGCTGACCAAGGCGCAGCTGGCCGAGCTGCTGTTTGAACAGATCGGGCTGAACAAGCGCGAATCCAAAGACATGATCGATGCTTTTTTTGACCTGATTGCCAGCAGCCTGGTGGAAGGCAACGACGTCAAGATCACGGGTTTTGGCAATTTCCAGATTCGCACCAAGGCGCCCAGGCCGGGGCGCAATCCGCGCACGGGCGAGGCGATTCCGATCAAGGCTCGGCGCGTGGTTACCTTTCACGCCAGCCATAAGCTCAAGGAGCAAATTCAAGATCAGGCATTTGTTCCCGCCCGTTTGTTGCCCTAAGTCAGACGATCGAAAAAAATAGGTCGCATCACCTTTACAGACCCCAATGACTTAGAGTAACCTGCAAACTCTCGCAGCTATTTCATTGATTTCAATGGAGAATTCTCTCCCCATGATTCCCGCCAAGCGCTACTTCACCATCGGTGAGGTGGCCGACCTGTGCGGTGTCAAACCCCATGTGCTGCGCTATTGGGAGCAAGAATTTACCCAGCTACGGCCGATGAAACGTCGTGGCAACCGGCGCTATTACCAGCATCATGAGGTGCTGATGATCAGGCGCATTCGCGATCTGCTGTACGACCAGGGCTTTACCATCAGCGGTGCGCGCAACAAGATCCAAGAGCTGATGCAATCAGAGCGCGACAAGTCGCGCCACGGTGAGGTCTTGCTCGACGGTGTAGAGGTGATCGAATTTGCCGACAGCCGACTCGAGGATTTTGTTGACTCCGCCATGTTGACAAGTGACGACGAACAACCCTCTGCATGGGAAAGAGTGCGTCAGGAATTGGGTGAAATTCGCCAATTGCTGAGCGAAGATTTGTGAGCCGGAGCGTACTCAAACCCCCGCTATAATCTACCCCTTCGGTGTGTGGCGCAGCCTGGTAGCGCACTTGCATGGGGTGCAAGGGGTCGAAGGTTCGAATCCTTTCACACCGACCATATGAATCAAGGACTTAGCTTAGAAGTGAGCTAAGTCCTTTCTTCTTGGTGGTTCCGGCTTGTCAAATTGCCCCCACCATTGCCCCCACTGCTGAAAAAGCTGGGGCAGTCGTGCAAATTGCCCCCACTCCTATTCAATGCGGAAAAGCCATAGGTCGGTTGCTTTTGGTCGTCGCTGGAGTTCCCTGGCGGAATTTGACGTGCGAAAATTACCAGCATTTCGGAGAAAACATGGTCACCAACAAAAGTTTGACGGTACAGGGTGTCGAAGTGGGTCTCACAGCCAAGGGAGACGAGGACTACATCAGCTTGACTGATATGGTGACAAAGTTCGAGGGCGGCAGTGTCCTGATCGAATCGTGGTTGCGAAATAAAGACACCGTAGAGTTCTTGGGCGTTTGGGAGCGGTTGAACAACCCAAGTTTTAATTCCCCCGGATTCGAGGGAATTAGAAATAAGGCTGGATTGAATCGCTTCACCTTGTCTGTCCGTGCCTGGAATCACGAAACAAACGGTATCGGCCTAATCGCCAAGGCTGGGCGGTACGGTGGAACGTACGCGCACAAAGACATTGCTTTTGAATTCGGTTCCTGGTTGAGCCCTGAGTTCAAGCTGTACCTGATCAAGGAATTCCAGCGCTTCAAAGAGCAAGAGGCGCTTTCCGGCGGGATTGAATGGAGCATCCGCCGTTCGCTGGCAAAAGTGCAGTACAGGGTTCATACAGACGCTGTCAAAGAGCATTTGATACCGCCGCAACTCACTGGCGCGCAAGTGGGATTTGTGTATGCCAACGAGGCGGACATTTTGAACAAAGCGCTGTTTGGAATGACCGCCAAGGAGTGGCGCAGCGCCAACCCTGATGCTGAGGGCAACATTCGAGACAACGCAACCATGGAACAACTGGTTGTGATGTCCAGCCTGGAAAGCCAGAACGCATTGTTGATCCAGCAAAAAATGAACCAGAGCGATAGGCTTGTGATGTTGAACACGTTGGCCAGAAGTCAGCTCACATCGTTGCTGTCGAACCCAAGTATCAAGAGTTTGGAAAACAAGCCACTGCTGAATTAGCCAAGAACTAAAGGTAACCCGGCGTTTACGCCGGGTTACATGCTTTTTATGCCTCTAGGCCTTATAGAATAAGCGCAATCAGCTATTAATAACATAGCAAAGACCCATCAAAAACACGCCGAACTACCACACCAGCAACCCGCCGTCAGGCGGCGTGTATTCGCGCGGTTCTGAGGGAGCCCACTTGGGGGGCGGACGGGCAGACCGCGCGGGCGAAGCTGCGAAGCAAGCAAGACCCAAGGGTGGGCGGGGGCCAACACAAGATGCACGGCGAAGCCGCCGACCAGACCAATGCGCGAAGCGCCTGACATATGCCACAACGCCAGCACACCACTAGGGCGACAGGCGGCGGCGCGTAGGGCGCGAAGCGACCGGGGAGCGCCGACGACTGGCGACCGCTCCAGCGAAGGCAATTTTGCATAACGCCTGCTGCGTAAACCCGAAGGGCGCGAAGCGGTGCGGGGACACAAAAGGAGCTTGCGACTGACTGGCCATGCACTTTATGCAGTGCGGCGTTGAACTAAACCGCTGACGCGGTGGTTGGAACACGCAGCGCTACCACCGCGCTTTCTTTGGCGCCTATCTTGCATTGGTGCGTGATTAGGTGAAACCTTTGAACTGGGGAACATCCCCCGCTTCAA
>Ga0210050_1003223_pt1 | contig 14681 bp, 22 predicted proteins | sample CryGey132114_all_FD_185463 | JGI IMG/M metagenome (GOLD analysis project Ga0210050, IMG submission 185463) | Groundwater microbial communities from aquifer - Crystal Geyser CG22_combo_CG10-13_8/21/14_all (SPAdes) (version 2) | ecosystem: Environmental > Aquatic > Deep subsurface > Groundwater ...
GAACTGCAAAAGTTAAGCAGTATTTTCCATTTCTAACAAAGCTATTTAAATAAAAAATCCTTAAACTCTTCATGGAAAAAGTGATAATTATTGGAGCAGGAGTATCCGGATGGACTGCTGCAATATATGCAGCAAGGGCAAACCTTGAACCAATTATCTTTACAGGTTTAGAAGAAGGAGGACAACTCATGTTAACAACCGAAGTTGAGAATTTTCCAGGTTTTCCAGAAGGAATAATGGGTCCAGCTTTAATGCAAAATTTAAAAAAACAAGCAGAAAAATTTGGAACAAGGGTTTTTCAAAAAAGTGTGACTGAATTTAAAAAATTAAAAAATGGTTATGAAGTTACAGTTGGAAAAGAAAAGTATACTTCCAAAATAATTATTGTTTCAACTGGAGCTTCAGCAAGGTGGCTCGGTTTACCCGGGGAAAAAGAATTTCAAGGTAGAGGGCTTCATACTTGTGCTACTTGTGACGGATTTTTTTATAAAGATAAAGAAATAATGGTTGTTGGGGGAGGAGACAGTGCTTGTGAAGAAGCAAACTTCTTAACTAAATTTGCAAAAAAAGTTACAATTGTTCACAGAAGAGATAAATTAAGAGCAAGTAAAATTATGAGAGAAAGGGTTGAAAAAAATCCCAAGGTAGATTTTTTATGGAATTCAGAAATTGTAGAACTTTTAGGAGAGCCTCCACTAAAAAAAGTAAAAATAAAAGACACTCAAACTGGAGAAATAAAAGAATATTCTCCAGATGGAATTTTTCTCGCTATTGGTCACATCCCAAATACCAAAATTTTTGAAGGAGTGTTAGATTTAGATGAACATGGATTTGTAAAAACAGATAGAAGGTTAAAAACAAATTTGTCTGGAGTATATGCAGCAGGTGACGTTCAAGACACAGTATACAAACAAGCAATTACCGCTGCAGGAACAGGTTGTGCGGCAGCACTCGAAGCTGAAAAATATTGGGAAGAAATTAAGTAAAAATGAATATAAATTTTTAAAAATATAATTCTTTTTATTTTTTTAGGATTATGAATGAATTTTTAATGATGTCCTTTGCTTTTTCGCAAATGTATAAAATGTTTAATATTTCATTCAAGATAGATTATACTTCAAAAAGTCAAAAAATAAATTATGAAAAACATCCAGAGGTAACCCCTTCAAAAGGATACGCTCAAAAAAATTTCTTTCCTGCTTACGCAAAAACTTCAAAATTAATTAAGGGAAATAGATATGGAAATCATCTTAATAGAAAAAGAAGACTTTTTTCAAAACTCGAACAAAAAACGCTCAAGTAGAAATAAAAAAGAAAAACTAATTAAACCTCTTTTTTCTGGAATTTTTATGGATATAAATAAAGACAATTTAGAAAAAGCTCTTTCTTCTAAGAAATCTGAAAAATCTGAGAGTCCTGAGTTTCCGAAAATGAGTAAAGAAATGGAAATTGGGTTTCATCAAGGGTCACTCAATACTTTGGCCGCTGAAAGAATAGAACTTTTAAGAATTGTTCAAAACGTTGAGAAGATTATGCAAATGCATATACAAAGGTTACAAGAACTTGGAATTAAGTTTGAAGAAAAGAAGGAGTAGGCATTAGTTAAATTTTTAAGTAGCCCCTATCTAAAAAAGATATTATGTGGGGGTGCCGGAGTGGTCAAACGGGCTGCCTTTAAGCGGCAGTGGCTCATGCCTACGCAGGTTCGAACCCTGTCCCTCACATGCATAAAAATCAGAAAATGGTGTTGAAAAATTTGTTTATTTTTGTTTTAATATTAACTTTTGTTTTGATGAGGCTTGGAACTTTTTTGTTAGAGAAGCCCTCTTTAAAAAGAATAAAAAAAATACGCCTACAAAATTATTAAGTAAATGGACTGGGCGGGAGATTCATCATATCTATTTTGGAGTTTTAATATTAATCATTGTGGGAATATTAATTTATTTTAGGGGTTTTGAGACATAGAGCACAATTTTTATTTCAATTGGGTCAAGTTTTATTTTGGATGACCTTCCCTTTTTTCCATCTTTCAATCTGAAACTTTATTTTAGTATGAAAGGATTTTTTCTTTCAGGATTATATCATCTAGCATTAATTTTTGGGTTGTTAGTTAAAATCTAAATCCAAATTTATCCAAATCAATCTTTCCTTTTTTTATTTCAATACCTTCAACCCTAAGCATTTTATTTTTTTTAGCAGTTCCCGAGGCAAAATTTCCAACTCTTCCGTCACTATTCACTACCCTATGGCAAGGGACTTTAGGGGAATATGGGTTTTTATTCATTGCAGTTCCAACTGCACGGTAAGCTCGTGACCCCAAAGAATGAGCAATTGATTTATATGTTGTAACTTTTCCTTTTGGGACTTTAAGTAAAACTTTGTAGCACTTTTCGTAAAAAGAATTTTTATTCATCTTTTAAAGTTAAAATAAAAATATAAAAACTTTTTTGTCTATAAAAACTAATGAAAACGGAGAAGGTTTTTTTAATAATTTTTATTTTAGGAACACTTATCATAAATTATTCTTATTTTGATTCTTTACTTACTAATTATTTTGATGATTCTGAGGTTGGTTTTGTAAATAGGGTAATTGATGGAGATACTGTTGTTGTGGGAAATTATTCAATAAGGCTCCTCGGAATAAATTCTCCAGAGAAAGGAGAAATTGGTTATGACAATGCTAAGAATTTTTTAATAAATGAAGTTTTAGGTAAAGAGGTAAAACTCGTTTTCGGAAAAAATAAGTTTGACAAGTACAAGAGAAAATTGTCTTATATCTTTTTTGAGGGTCAAAATATTAATTTAAAATCTGTAGAAGAAGGTTATTCAAATATTTATTTTCTCGAGGGTAAAAATAAATATTATCCCTCTTTTTCCCAAGCATGGAAAAGTTGTTTAGATAAAAATATAAATTTATGTGAAAATTCCAAGGACAATTGTATAATTTTAGAAGAATGGGATACAAAAAATCAAGTAGTTGTTTTAAAAAATATTTGTAAAGAAGAAATAAACCTTGATGGATGGTCAGTTAAAGACGAGGGAAGAAAAAAATATACTTTCAAAGAGAAAATATTGTCTTCAGAAGAGAAGTTAACTCTTCTTCCAGAAGATTGGAATGAAACTTATATTTGGACAAAAACAGGAGATTCAATTTTTGTAAGGGATAAAGAAGGAAAACTGGTTATTTGGGATAGCTATTAAAAAACAATTATTTTAATAAATTAACAAATTTTAAATTTATTGATGGCAACATTAGACAACTGTATCGAGGAGCATCAAAAATTATGGACTCTTGTTGAGAATATCAACAAAATGAAAGATTTTTCAGACAAAAACGGATACCTCAAGGGAGAAGAAAAAAAGATTGTAGATAAACACACATCCCTTTTAAACAAAGCAATAGGAATGATTGAAGATGCGATGGGAAACTTAAGTTTAGATAACCCTTCATTTATCGATTTATTTTATCAAAATGAGCTTGTGACTTACAAAAATGCAAAAACTTTTGAAAAAGAATATCGAGAGATGATTGTGAGGTGTGGAAGCAATATCAAAATGAATGGTTCTTTGATCAAGAGTATAGAAAAAATAGATTATTAAATAAATTAAAATTTGGGCTTTAGTTAATTTTATATAGGGAAAAGTCTCTTTTTATGAGTAGGCTTGGTCAGGAAGTTAGTCCCTTCCTTTTATGCAAACGGACTTCATGGCAGACGACGGGCAGAGAGTAAGAAACAAGTAGAAAAAGTCTTTAGGCTTTTGTTGACGCTTTGTCCGCTTCGATCCTACAATTGTGAATCGGGTCAGGCCTTGACGGGAGCAGCCCTAATCATTTGTTTGGGTGCTTAGCGGGTCACAAAGTTGAGAAGGTTTAGAGGGCGCTTTTTTTAGGCGTTTCAAGCAATTTGTCTGGCCTACATTAAAAGAGGATAAAATGAAAAAAAACAAAAGAGGTCAGTTTTATTTTATTGCAGTAATAGTTCTTGTTTCAGTTTTTTTGGGTTTAGTTACACTTAGAAATCAATCAAATTTACCCCATCACCTAAGTTTAAATTCAGAAAAGGAGCAGCTTAATTTAGAAATTTCTTCACTTTTAGATTATTTTTCCCATGAAAAAGTTACCAATCAAAAAGAAATTTTGTTAAATTTTTCAAATTTTTCAATTCAAAAAGTAGGGGAAAATAAAAATTCTTTTTTTGTCTTTGGAGATTTACCAGATATAACCCTTTTTGGAAATAAATTAAATGAAACTTCTCTTTTTGTAAAGTATGACTCTACTAATGAAGAAATTACAAATGAAGGAATTTTTCAAAAAGATTATACCCTCTCTGGAGATAATCTTAACCTAACTTTAGATGAAATAGAATATAATTTTGTGTTTTATGAAGGAGAAAACATTTATTACTTAATTAAATATATTTATAATAATCAAACGTTTATAATCACCGAGTAAAATGATAAAAAAGAGGAAAAATAAAAGAGGGTTAAGTGTAGTTATTGGATATGTGTTATTAATCACCTTCGGAATTATTTTGAGTGTAATTGTTTATAATTATTTGAAAACTTATGTTCCTTCAGAAGTAACTCAATGTCCTGCAGGAGTTTCAATTTTTTTAAAAGATTATACCTGTTCAAATAACCAATTAAATATTACCTTAAAGAACAATGGAAAATTTTATCTTGATGGATATTTTATTCACGCAACAAATAGTTCAACTTCAAGTTTAGCGACGGTAAACCTTGCAAAATACTTTAGTCCAAATAATTATGAGGGGAGAAATTCAAGTACTGCAGTTTATTTTTATGTTGATTCAAATAAAAATCTTTATCCAAGTTATAACAGTTATGCCATTTTTGATTTACCAAATCAAGTTTACTCAATTGAGATTATTCCCGCAAGATTTCAAAAAGAAGGGAACGTTCAGAGATTTGTTAGCTGTGGTGATGCAAAAATAAGGGAGGTTATTACTTGTAGCTAACTTTAAAAATATAAAAAACTTATAAAATACAATGAATAAAAAAAGAGGGATGTCTCCAGTCGTTGCAACGGTTCTACTTATAGCAATAGTTATTGTAATTGGACTAATTGTTTTTCTTTGGTTTAAAGGAATAACTGATGAAGCAATTACAAAGTTTGATGGGACAAATGTGAAATTAGTTTGTGAACAGGTTTCTTTTAGTGCTGAGTATTCCAACGGAAATATTGGTATTTCTAATGATGGTAATGTTCCAATCTTCAAAATGAAAGCAAAAATTATCGGAGCGGGTTCTTATGAAACAGTTGTAGTTGGTGAAGGAGATTCAAATTGGCAATCTACTGGGCTTAATCAAGGAGATGCTTATGAAGGAAGTTTAGAATTAAATGGCGCAACTAAAATTCTTTTAATTCCAGTTTTGATTGGACAAACAGAATCAGAAGGAAAAAAATTATACACTTGTGATGAGATGTACGGAAAGGAGATCGTTGTTAGTTAAAATGGCATCCAAAAAAGGATTAAGCCAGGTAGTTAGTACGGTGGTTTTAATCGCTCTTACGGTTGCTTTAGTCGGGGGAGTTTTTGCACTTGTTAAAAGTTATGTAACGGATGGATTAAGTGACGCTTCTGCTTGTAATGACATAATAGAAAAGATTACCCTTAATTCAGAGTATACTTGTTTTGATTCCACAACTAATTCAACTTTAATTTCAATTTCAAGAAGTGAATTTGATCTCGAATCACTTCTAGTTTCAGTTTCTTATCAAGATTCCGGGAGAACATTTTATTTAACAGAAACAAATGGAACGATTGAAAACTTGACTGTTTACAAAGGGGGGAGCACAGTACTTTTGCCTAAAAATGAATCTGGTAAAACTTATTGCTTATCTGGAACTTATCCTGCTCCTTCATTAATTCAAATTGCACCAAAAAGGAGTGGAAAACAATGTGATGTTGTAGATTTAGTTCAAGAAGTTCCAACATGTGACCAAAGTATAAATTGTCAATGATAAAATCTAAAAAAAAAGGGCAGGTTTGGATAGAAACAGTAACTTACACTTTAATCGCTTTTGTTTTAATTGGATTAATATTAGCTTTTGTAAAACCAAAAATTGATGAACTTCAAGATAAAGCTTTAATTGATCAGTCGATAAATGTTCTAAAACAAATTGATTTTGTTATAAATGAAGTTTACCAGGAAGGAGTTGGAAATAAAAGGATGATTGAAATTGGACTTAAAGAGGGTCAGATTACTTTTAATTCAACAAATGATTCAATTTCTTTTTTCTTTGAAGGAAAGTATATGTATAGTGAACCGGGCCTTCAATATAAGGAAGGTTCCTTTGATGTTTTAACTTCCAAACTTGGTTCGACATATAAAGTTTTAATTAAAAAAGAATATCCAAATTTTAATTTAACTTATTTTGGGAAAGAGGATTCGAAAGCTTTAAGTAAATCAACCACCCCCTATGAATTATTCATCTCAAACAAAGGGGGGACAAGTCAAGTAATTGACTTTTCAATAAAGTAATGTCAAAAAAAATTGGAATTTTAGAGTATCCATTAGTTGCAATAGATTTTACTCCAAGGATTCCTCCAATAAAAAAAGTAAAGGATAAAACAAAAATTGATGTGAGGTATTGTTTAGTTTCTCCTTTTGCATATGTTCACATTTTTTGGGATCCACAAGAGTATGAAGTAGTTTATGAAATTGAAGAACCAATTTTAAATAAAGAAGAAAAAATTGCACGAGAAAAAATTGTGAAAGCAATGAGGAGTATGATTAATTTTAAGGAAGTAATTGCAGGGAATACTGAAACTTTATTTGAATATATTGATAAAAGGTTTAAACTTTTAGCTATTGAATTGGGAATTGATTTAACTTATGAAAGTTATAAAAAAATTTATTATTACTTAGCAAGAGATTTTATCGGATTTAATGAAACAGAACCTTTACTTAGAGATTATTTTGTGGAAGATATTGAATGTAATGGGGCTAACAGTCCAGTTTATATTGTTCACAGAATTTTCAGAAATTTAAAGACTAATTTAATCTTCAAAGAAAATGATGCTCTTGAAAATTTTGTTGAAAAATTAGCTCAAAGATGTGGAAAATATATTTCATATGCCCAACCAATTCTTGATGGAAGTCTTCCAGATGGTTCCAGGGTAAATGCCACCTATACTAAAGACGTTACGAGTAAAGGTCCAACTTTCACAATTCGTAAATTTACAAAGACTCCATGGACTCCACCCCAATTAATTTCATTTAATACTCTAAGTCCAGAAATGCTGGCATACTTATGGATTTTAGTTGAATATAAAATGAATCTTCTAATTGTCGGAGGAACAGCTTCAGGTAAAACTACTCTCCTAAATGCAATGGCCTTTTTTATACCCCCAGAAGCAAGAGTTGTAAGTATTGAAGACACTCGTGAGCTTAACCTTCCAAGAGATAATTGGTTACCTAGTGTTGCTCGTTCAGCAACGGGAATTAAAGGGCTTGGAGAAATTGATTTGTATGAACTCTTAAGAGCATCCTTTAGGCAGAACCCAGACTATGTAATTGTGGGTGAAGTAAGAGGTAAAGAAGCATCAGTTTTGTTTCAGGGTATGGCTTCAGGTCACTCCTCCATCGCAACTATTCACGCAGATTCAATTGAAACTGTTATAAAAAGGTTAGAAACTCCTCCAATTGAATTATCTCCGACGCTACTTAATGTTTTAGATAGTATGTGTATCATGACTCATGCAATTGTAAACAATCAAGAAACAAGGAAGTTAAGAGAAATTGTGGAAGTAGTTAACGTTGATAATGAAGGTTCAGCACTTACAAACACTCCTTTTGTTTGGAATTCAATGGAAGACAAATTTTATTTTAAAAAAGAGAGTCGTTTATTCCAAAAAATAGCTCACCGTTATGGAATTACTTCAGACAAGCTTGAAGTAGAATTTAGAAGAAGGTCAGAATTACTTTATAGAATGTATCAAAAGAAAGTATTTGGATTTTTAGAAGTTCAAGAAATAATTAATGAGTATTATAAAAAACCTGAAGAAATATTAAAAAAATTTGGGGTTGCATAAAAACTTAAATAGTTTAATTTTTTAGTTAGAAGATAAAAAGAGGAAAAAACAAAACACTAATTTTTGCAGTGGTGTTTGTTTTTGTTCTTTTATCGTTGAGTTTTGCTAGTGCAAATATTTTTTCTGATTTGTGGGGAAAGTTTACTGGAAAAGTAATTGATGGTCTTCAACAATGCGTTTCTTGTGCAGCACCTCCTGCAGGATGTTATTATGACGGCGCTTCATGTAAAACTTGTGGAGCTTTAGTTTGTAAGGGGGAAGGAGGTTTGAGTACAGAAATAGGGATTACAAATAAAGACTCTTCTTCAAAAACTTTTGTAGAGTATTTGGATCCCTCTTAAGGAAATTATTGTGATGTTCTTTATGGAGGACTCAAAAATACTGGTGCTAACAGTAGTTATGGTTCTTCTTGTGGAGACTCTAATTATAATGCTTCTTTAGACCTTAATAAAGATGGAAAAGTAAACGCGGTCGATTTACCTTATGTTGGCCTTCATTATAATGATTCAATTTGGTGTTACAATCAATTAATAAATCCTCCAAATGTTTGTGGAGCTACAACACTTCCACAATCTAAAATAATTAATAATGGAGTGAAGTCTTTAACTGGAAATTTGAATTTAATCTTACAAATTAAAAAAGGAAATTCTTGGGTAAATCATAAAATGGTTACAGATGAAAACGTGACAATTCCTTCTAATGGATTGATTAAATTAGACATTGGGGGAAATTATGGTTGGAACTTGAAAAATGTTTCTGTAAATTCTCCAGGACAATACAGAATTTATGGAGAACTAAAAAATTCGGATGGAATGATAAGTTCTAGTTGGGAATTTAATGTCCAATAAAATTTCTCATTCACCACTTAAACTAAACAACTAATCATAATATTTAATAACTTGTTTTTTCTCTTAATTAAAATGCTTAAAAGAGGGAAAGATGGAAAAAGAAAAAATTGATTCTGTAAAAGGTTTTATTAATTCTATCGATGAAAATTTAAACAAATTAAAAGTTGCAATAAAAGGGGGGGATGAAGAAGAGTTTAATAAAATAAAAACTGAATCAATAGAGTTAACGAAGAAAATTGATAAATCCCTAACTGAAGAAAATTCACAAAAAAAGAAGTAAAATATTAATTTATTTTAATAGTTAAAAAAAAGAGGAAAAATGATTAAGGAATATAAACAAACAAGAGAATCTCTTGAAAAACTAAAATTAGTTTTTCTCGAAATTGAAAAAACTTCTAAGTTTTTAGAAAAAGCAGAGAGTGAAGCTGAAAAACGTATTTTTAATTCCCAAATGAAGAGTTTAGATAAGAAGTTAAAAGAAGCAAATTCAGAAGTTAAAACATTTTTTGGAAGAATAATTTTTGAGAAACTTTTAGACCCAACTGAAATAGAAAGGGAATTGAAGGGGTCCTTAGAAAGTTCAGACCGTGACGAAACTATGAGAACTAAGGGAGGAAAACTTTTTACCTTAAAAGAAATTCTTCCAGATGATTTAGAAAATCAAACTGTAAAAAGAATAAAAAAGAAAAAAAAAGAAAAAGATAAGGAAATTGAAAAACAAAAGCACAAAAAAGATTCATCTTATTATACCAAGATTTCAAGTAGATTTTTTTCAAAGGTTTCTTTAAAACTTATGTCCAAAGAAACTTTTTCAAAGATGGAAGGAGAACTTGTTAAAGCAAATTTAAGTTATACTTCAACTGGATATGTTTCAATTATTTTAATGACTACTTTTCTTTCTCTCTTTGTTGGTGGTTTTTTGTTTTTCTTCTTTTTGTTTTTTAATTTTTCAGCAGCACTTCCTATAATTTCAAGAGCACAGGAAACAATTGATGTTAGATTTTTGAAAACTTTTTGGATTTTAATTCTTGTTCCAATTGCAACTTTTGTTTTGATGTACCTTTATCCTTCTATTGAAAAGAAAAGTGCAGAGATAGCAATAGACTCGGAACTTCCTTTTGCAACGATAAGTATGTCTGCAATTTCAGGGTCAATGATGAACCCTGCAAGAATTTTTGAAATTTTAATCTCCACAAATGAATATCCTGCACTAAAAAAAGAATTTGTGAAGATGATAAATGAAATTAATCTTTATGGATATGATTTGGTTAGTGCTTTGAAGAATACTGCAAAGAATTCTCCAAGTAAAAAGTTATCAGAATTGCTTAGTGGTCTTGGCACAACAATTACTTCAGGAGGAGATTTGGCTGGGTTTTTTGAAGAGCGTGCGGAAACCTTGTTGTTTAATTATAGAATTGCTCAAGAGAGGTCTTCAAAATCAGCTGAAACTTTTATGGATATTTATATTAGTCTTTTAATTGCAGCGCCAATGATTTTAATGCTCCTTTTAATTATTATGAAGATAAGTGGTCTGGGAATAACAATGAGTTTCTTAACAATTTCCTTTTTAATAAGTTTAGTAGTCACAATAGTAAATGTAATCTTTTTAGTGTTCTTGCACTTAAAGACAAATAAATAATGGAATTTAAAGATAAAGATTTAATAGGAATTGGAATCGCACTCCTTTTAATAGCATCTGCAAGGTTTTATTTTGATCCCAAATATTTTGCTTTAATTGCAGGTGCAGGAGTAATTATAGGTTCACTCCCGATAATAATTAGAATAATGAGGGAAAACAGAATCTCTCAAGAAAAAGAAGAAATGTTTTTGGAATTCTCAAGAAATTTGGTTGAAAGTGTAAAAACAGGAACACCCATAAGTAAAAGTATAGTCAATATGGCAGATAAAAATTATGGTGCACTAACTCCCCATGTAAAAAAATTATCAAACCAAATTTCGCTTGGAATTCCTTTAATTAAAGCGCTAGAATTTTTTGCAAGAGATGCAGGAAATCGTTCAATTTCAAGGTCATTAACTTTAATTGGTCAAGCTGAAAGGGCTGGGGGAGATATTGGAGAAATTTTAGAAGCGGTTGCAGATGCAGTAAGTATGACTGACAAGTTAAAAAAAGAAAGAAAGTCAGTAATTTCTTCATTGGTAAGTCAAGGATATATAATTTTCTTAGTGTTTATTGTGATTATTTTAGTTTTACAGTTCCAAATTGTTCCAATGGTTTCAGGAATAGGAAGTGTAGGGGGAACACTTGGGTTTGGGGGAACTTCAGGTTTTGATCCAGTGACTGGTCAACAAGAAATTGCAAATGCATTTCTTTATTTAATTCTAGTTCAAGGTTTTTTCACAGGATTAACTATTGGTAAACTTTCAGAAGGAAATTTCAAGGCAGGAATAAGACACTCTTTTTCTTTGATGTTTTTATCATTTATTATTTCTACTGTCGCAAACCTTCTGTTTGTAAGTTAACATGGAAAAAATAAATAAGAAAGGTTCGCATGTAAGTATGATCTTGTCATTTATTCTTTTTGTAGTTTCTCTTATTTTTATTTATCTCATTGCAAGTTCTTCAATTCTTCCATCAGAAAAAGTAAAAAATGAGGTTTCAAATTTAGAAAGAAATATTGTGAAAACTCTTTCATCAGAAATTTGGGTTTTAAGAGTAAATGAAGAGGGAATGTCGGACGCTTGTTTTAGTATGACTAAACCAGAAGATATCTCTAACGCAGAAACAATAGCTCTTGATGACTCTGGAGGAATTAATTCTTCAACTTCAGGAAATCAAATATTAATTGATGGAGGAAAAAATTTTGTAAAGGTTTATTTTTCAGACCTTATTCAAAACCAAAATACTCTTTTGACAACTGGATGCACACAAATTTCTCCAAATAGTACAATAAAAGAGAAAGTTATTTCCGAATCCCAAATTTTAAATTTGATGTCAAACTTTTCAAGTAATTATTCTAGTCTAAAAGAACAATTAGGGGTTCCAACGAGTATGGATTTTGATTTATACTTTGAATATAAAAATGAAACTACTGTGGGAGAATTGAAGAGTGACCCTAGTACAGAAGTTTATTCAAAAGAAATAAATTTATTTTTTGTCTCAAATAAAGCAGTAAATGATGAAGGAAAGTTGAGAATAAAAATTTGGTAGTTGGATTAAAAGATTAAATTGGTAAAATGAAAACAAAAAAAATAAATAAAAAAGGATGGATAAAAATTATTGAAGCTTTTATGGCTATAGTTTTACTTTTAGGATTTTTGATGGTGTTATTAGTTCAAATTAATAAAAACAATCAAAATAATTCTTTAGTTGAGGATAATAATTTGAAAATTTTGAAAGGAATTGAAACAAACCAAAGTTTGAAAAGTTCTGCACTTTCAACAAGTATCCCTTCAAATTCCAATGAAACTTCTGGTTTTCCAGATGACTTAAAAAATTATTTAGGGAACAGTACTTTCAGTGGCCAAAATTGTTTACTTTATATTTGTGAAGTTGAGGGTGAATGTAATTTGAACAATGAAATAAAAGAAAAGGAAGTTTATTCTTCAGAAGTTTTGATTTTTTCAAATTTAACTTATTACTCTCCAAGAAAATTGAAGGTATTCTGTTATGATGCTTAAATTCAAGTTTTTTTCTCACACGGCGGACATTAAATTCAGAGCATATGGAAAGAGTCTTGATGAAGTTTTTAAAAATTCATCTTATGCTTTGATAAATTCAGTAGTCGATTCAAAAATAGAAGAAAAAAAGAAGTTAAGAGTAAAAGTTAAAGGAAAAGATATTGAAAGTCTTCTTTATAATTTTTTAGAAGAAATTTTATTTTTAATTGATTCAAAACATTTTTTTGTTTCAAAAATAAAAAATTTAAAGATTGACAAAAAAAATTTTAAAATTTCAGCAGAATTTTATGGAGACAATGGAAAAAATCTAAAAGTTTTTTCACATGTTAAAGCTATAACCTATAGCGAAATGTTTGTTAAAAAAATAAAAAATAAATGGATTTCTCAAGTTGTTTTAGATATCTAGTTTATCCAGCTAATTCAATTACTCAAAAAGAAAATTTTATAAAGGTTAAACATTGTTTAAACATATGGAATTAATAAAAATTGCTTCAAAATGGGGAAATAGTGCAGGAGTAGCCCTTCCTAGAAACTGGATAGGAAAACAAGTAAAGATTACTTTTATAGACAGAACTGAAAAAATAAAAGAGGAAGTTTTGGATATTTTAAAAGAAGAAATGGAAGACTTAATCGGAATTTATCTTGTTGGAAGTTATTCTAGAAATGAAGAAGAAGGAGAATCCGATATTGATATCCTTGCCATTTCTTCAAAATCAAAAAAAGAGATTTCCTCTGGAAAATACAATATTTCAATATATCCTCTAAATTCAATAAAAAGAACATTAAAATTAAATCCAGTTTTAATTTATCCTAGAATTTTAGAAGCGAAAACAATTTTTAATAAGGCTCTTTTAGAAGAGTTGAAAAATGAAAAAATCGGAAATAACAAAAAATATTTTGAAGAAACAAAAAGAATACTAAAAATAAATAAAGGAATAATAAATATGAACTCAAATGAGAAAGTTCCAGATTCCGTTATCTATTCACTTATTCTTAGATTAAGAGGAGTTTTTTTAATAAAATATATAAAAAACAAAAAAGTTTTAATGAAAAAGGATTTTTATGATTCTCTTGTTAATCTACTGGGAAAAAATACAAAAGAAATAATTGAATCTTATAAAAGAATTAAGAACAATCTTCCAGAAAAAGAAATTATAGATAAAGAAGTAGCAGAAAAATTATTAATAAATTTAAAGGAAGGAATAAAAAATGGCAAATAAAAAAAGAATCAAAAAAGGAATAGATTCTCTTGAAATCCAAATAAAATTTCATGAGGAGAAAAAAAGAATCGCAGAAGAGGAAGGAGAAATCGAACTTGGAGATTATTATGGTAAAGAAATTAATTCTTTAAAAAAAGCAAAAGAGCGAAGAGAAAGGAAGATTTAATTCACTCAACCCAAATTATGTCTTTAAATTCATATTTTGTCGCAATCAAAATCCAATCAACGAGCCACCAAATTCCAAGACCACCAAATGTAATTAATTTTAAAATTCCAAGACCAACGTGTCCCATCAAAAATCTATCCACTCCAAACCACCCAAAGACAATAGACATTACTAAAGTCAAAACCCAATTAACTTTTTTCTTTGCCATAATAGCCTAAATAAATTCAATTATTTAAACCTTTTTTATATTTTTTTACAACCCCGGATTTATCAAAACATTTAAATAATTCTTTTTTCTAATTATAAAATGAAAAAGAGGAAAAACAAAACACTAATTTTTGCAGTTGTATTTGTTTTTGTTCTTTTATCGTTGAGTTTTGCTAGTGCAAATATTTTTTCTGACTTGTGGGGAAAATTTACTGGAAAAGTAATTGATGCTCCAAGTATTACTGGAAATGCGGTTGCCGGTGCTCCCCAACAATGTATTTCTTGTGCAGTTCCACCAACAGGATGTTCTTATAGTGGAGGTTCTTGTACCTCTTGTGGAACATTAGTTGGAAACGACGGAGGACCTTGTACTGGAGGAGATATTGGGATTGTAATTCCTGAGAGTTCTTGTACATCAGAACATGATCCAGAAAGAATGAATTGTATTCTTTATGAAGGAGGAAGTTTCAATGGAGATACTAAAATCCTTTTTCTAAATCAAACTCATGCTAAATTGGCTATTGGAGGGTTATACCCTTTT
>Ga0210050_1003225_pt1 | contig 14674 bp, 14 predicted proteins | sample CryGey132114_all_FD_185463 | JGI IMG/M metagenome (GOLD analysis project Ga0210050, IMG submission 185463) | Groundwater microbial communities from aquifer - Crystal Geyser CG22_combo_CG10-13_8/21/14_all (SPAdes) (version 2) | ecosystem: Environmental > Aquatic > Deep subsurface > Groundwater ...
ATTTCTAGGCGTGAAATTCAGGAGAACTTTTCCCAGTAAACCCAAAGATTTTGTAATTCTAGGCACAAATTTACTTGAAAACCAAAATAATGTCAAAAAGCATTCTAATTATGCAAGAGGTCTATTGGAGATGATTCAATATGGTATTCCATATATTTTAAATCATATGATAAAATTACTCTCTAGATATCATCTATAACAAACAAGAAATCATACACATTCTGTGACAGTTGTAAGCCAATACACAAATACAGGTCCTTTTCTTTTATTATGATAATCTGACAGAACCTACTTTGGCAAATCATATAACCAGAAAAAGTTTGAAATAATCATGAAAGCACTGGTGTATGATAATTATACCACAGATGATGATTTTTCTAAAATTTTAAAAATCAAAGATATTCCTGAACCCACTCCAAAACACAATGAGGTTGTTTTCAAAGTAAAATGTGCCTCTTTGAATTATGATGACATTTGGGGGATGAGAGGAAAACCTCTAGCTGTTCCATTACCTCACATATCAGGTACGGATGCAGCAGGAGAAGTAATTGCAATAGGTGAAAATGTAAAAAATGTCAAAATTGGTGATAGAGTTGTCTCTCATGGAAATATGTCATGTCGAATTTGTAAGTCATGTACTAGTGGAAGAGAATATGATTGCAGACAGAGAAAAATTTGGGGATTTGAAACTGGTCCGCTTTGGGGAGGATATTGTGAAGTTACACATTTGCCCGAAGTCAATGTTGTAAAAATTCCTGACAGTGTAACATATGATTCTGCAGCAGCTGCTTCTATGACTCTGCTTACATCATGGCATATGCTAGTCGGTAGGGCAAAGATTCAACCCGGCCAATTAGTTTTGATCATGGGTGGTGGTTCCGGTGTTGGAAATTATGGAATTCAAATAGCTAAATTATTTGGCTGTACCGTAATTGCAACAGCTAGTCATGATAAATTAAATAAATTATTAGAACTAGGAGCTGATTATGCAGTAGATCACAGAAAAGAAGACTGGCATAAGGAAGTTCGTGATATTGCTAAAAAAATAATCAAACCATTTGGAGATATTGCTGGAGTGGATGTAATCTTTGAGCATATTGGTGGTTCACATTGGAATAAGGAATTGACTTTGTTAAAGTATGGTGCAACGATTGTTACAACAGGTGCAACAACTGGTTATGATGCTAAAACAGATTTACGACATATTTTTTTCAAAGGAATTAATATTTTAGGCTCAACTCAGGGAACTAGGTCTGAATTAGAACAGGCTCTATACTGGATGTCTCAAGGGAAAATTAAGTCTGTCGTAGATTCTGTTTATTCATTTGAGCAAGCAGCAGAAGCTCATACCAAAATGTTAACTGGTAAAGGGCTCTTTGGAAAAATCTTAATGAAGCCATGATGTAAAATCAATCATGACTGGCAATCCAAAAATTGATTCTCTTCTTGATGAAGCAAATAGATTATTTTTAAAAGGAAAATTACGAGAATCGATTGTTTATTACGATAAAATTCTACATGATGATCCAAATCATATTGCCTCTCTTAACAACAAGGGATACACACTAAATAAATTGAAAGACTATGATGGTGCTATCCAATGCTATGACAACGCATTAAAATTAGATTCTAACGATCTTTCTGTTTTGATAAATAAAATATCCTCTATGAGAAAAAAAGGTGAATTTATTGGTGCGTTAAATTACTGTAATGCTATTTTGGAAAATAACCCAAAATACAACATTGTTCTATATCATAAAGAAAGAATCTTGTTTTCGATGGATAAATTCGAAGAGTCTCTTCTTTGTTGTGATAAAATTTTGGAGGATTACCCTCATAATGGTGATGTTCTTTTTGATAAATCTTGTAGTCTTGCAATGCTTTCTAGGGTAGATGATGCACTTGATTCACTTGAAAATGCAATTTCACAAGGAATTCAATATAAAATTAGAGCAAAGAAAGCCAAATCTTTTGAAAAATTAATTGAGAATCAGAAATTTCAAAAACTAGTATCTTAATTTCAAAGCCAGTGAGGAATTTCTAGATATCCTTCAATGCTTTCATGTCTTAATATTTTCAAAAGTGCATTTGCCTGAGGTGTGGAAAGAACCGGCTTATCGAATTGATTATCTGTAGAAATTCTAGGGCATGCTACTTGAATAAATGCGTCAATTCCTTTTAGATTTTTTAATCTCTCGTTTGTGATGTCAGTTAATGCAAATAACTGAACATCTTTTCCTTCTTTTTCTAATTCTTTTTTAAATTTTAACGCAAACACTTTGGATAGCTGTCCTTCTTTGAGTCCTATGATTATTCCAAATGACTGTGCTTCAGCTGCCTTGTAGATAGCAAGTGTAGCTTTCTTTTTTAATTTCTGAGCAAATTCTGTTACTTCTCGTACTTCGTTAAAATATGGATCTAAAACATACGTTGGCATATTAGTTGAAAGCGCAATTCCAGCTGCATGAAAATTACTTTGTCCTAAAAATACATAGGCATCAACTTTGTCCTTGAGTTCTGTTGCTGGATAAAATTCACAACCAAATACCTGTCCGTCATTTAGCTGGCCTTTTCCTTTTCCAATTTTTACTTGTATTCCCCCGTTAGTCAAAATCTCATTTACTTTATCCATTTGATGTAAATGTTGACTATCAGTAATTAACGATATTTTTTTTCCTTTGAGAGTATCAACACATTTTTTGGCAACACTGTCAAATTCAACATCATCATAGGCGTTAATTAGAATTAGATTTTTTTCAAATGATTCTGTGTTTATTGTATGTCCTATGTTAAATTGAATTTCCGCTCCTAATACTTTGGAACCGTTTGAATTAAGGTCACATGTTCCCCAAGTGGTATCAGCTAATACGTATGCAGGAATTCCAAATCTTTTAGTGATGTTCATGGCAGTTTCTTGTACCTGAGGCAGGATTCCATCAGGGCCATTTAGCGACACTGACGCTGGGTTCTTAGTTTCAATTTCTTTGAAGATACGCTCTTCATCTATTACTATCAATTCCAGCTAAAAATATGGCGTTATTAATTTAAACCAACTGTGCAATCCAACAACTAAAAATGTCTGAAATTATATAATTTGTTTATGGATGATACTCATGTACTCAATATCGGTTTTGATGATACAGATTCTCCAAAAGGAATGTGTACAACATTTCTTGCTTACAAAATTGTTGATTTGTTAAAAAAACATGATACTGAATTTCTTGATTTTCCCAAATTAATCAGATTTAATCCAAACATTCCTTGGAAAACACGAGGGAATGGAGCTGTTTCTTTGAAAATAAGAACAAAAAATCCATCAAAAATCAAAAATCAGATTAAAAAACTTGTTGAAAGATACTCTGATATCAAAAATGGGGCAAACCCCGGCTTAGTTTTCTATGAGAATAAAGAAATTCCAGACCAATTCTCTAAATTCAGTAAATTAGCTTTGTGGCAATTGATAAACAGAAATCATGCAAAAAAATTTGCCACAAAAAATAACATTGAATTTTTTTATCAAGGAAATGGTCAAGGTCTTGTAGGTGCAATCGGTGCAATTGGTTATGATTTTAAAGATCATACATTGGAGCTATTAAGTTATAGAAAAAATTCTAAATTTGGTAAAGAAAGAAAACTTTCTGCTAAAAGTGTAAAAACAATGCAAGAAAGAACATTGCCATTTACATTTAACAGCTTTGATAATAAAAAAGATCGAGTGTTGATCACTCCGCATGGTCCTGATCCTGTTTTTTATGGTGTACGTGGTGAAAATGTAGATTCATTACTACGTGCAACTAAAATTTTGAAAACAAGTGAAAAACTAGCTGGTCATATGATATTCAAATCTAATCAAGGTACTGGTGATCATCTAAAAAATGAACTTAATCCAACAAATATGAAACCATACGCTTCAGGAAGAATCACTGGTATCATATCTGATGAACCCGAAATTGTAAAAGGCGGTCATGTTTTTTTCTCTATTGTTTCAGATGGATGTGAATTACATTGTGCCGTGTACAAGCCTACTGGAATGACATCTGTGGCATCAAGTTTGCTTAAAGGAGACAAAGTTTGTGTTGGTGGCGGTATTCGAAAAGCATCAAAAAATCATCCAAGGATTCTAAATCTTGAATTTATTGATATCATTGATCTTAAAAAAAATATGGTAAAATCTAATCCTGTTTGTAAAAAATGTAATAAAAAGATGAAATCAAAAGGAAATAATCAAGGTTATCAATGCATAAAATGTGGTAAAAAATCAGAAAACAAAATCATATTAGAGATTCCTAGAAATCTCAAAAAACAATTGTATGTTCCAAATGTTTCTGCACATAGACATCTTAGTAGACCCTTACAAAGAATTGGAAGAATTAACAAGGAGTCTAGGTTTGATGAATCATCTTCTTGGTTTTGTGTATATGGAAATTAAGTACAACACATAGAGTTTCTGAAAGTTCATTGACTGTCAATCAAAATTAGTTTTATTCTAATTATGCAAAATATTGCAAAGCGACACTATCTTTTCTGGATGATTAAACCCTATGTTTTTTTGAAAATTTAACAACTCTTTTCTTGATATTGTAAGATACCAACTATCATCAATGTTAGGTCCTGTTATTCTGGATGTGATGCCTACTGAACTCATTAAACTCTTAGCTTGATCTAGTCCTGCCCTGTTCATACTCTTGACTCTGATTACAAAATTTGTTTTGTCTACAGTTCCTTCATCATCAAAAAATGCTCTTAACCAGAAAGTTTTGACTTTTTTATTTGAACTCTGTATTTCTTTTCCAATATTCCAACCGAGTGTATTCCCGCTTCCAAGTTCTTCCATTCGCAAATACACTCTCTTGGATTTGAATACTAAATCTGTTAACTTTCTTTTTCTGACTTTGATCTTGTAAATATCTAATACATCATTTTCAAACTCATTCAATAACTTCTTGTTAGTATTACAGTAACCAACTTCATACCTTCTCCTATCTCTATGGTATCTCCTCCCTTTTACGATCTGCAGACTGTTCTTTTCTAGATAGGTAATCATCCACCCATCTGAGCAAACATGAGCAGCAATTCTGGCCTCCTTTGGATCCATGCAGATTGTTATTCTTATAGAATGATAAAAGTAGCGGGGAGTAGACTTTCAGGAGTTTAACTCCATTTGAACTACTGAACTGCGGGTTATGAGCCCGCCGGGATGACTTAGTCCTAAAGAGTCTGGCTTCCCCACCCCGCTGATACGTGAATGAGCACGAGCCGTATATACGCTTTATCAAATTCTTGAAAGTAATTAATATGATTTCAATTGAATGATTTTTTATGGACAAAAAACTACGAATTGCAGGAATTGTAGCTGCATTAGCATTTTCAATATTTTATTTGACATTCTCTCCTAATTCTTTACCAATTCCAGAACCACTTTCATCAATACCTGAAAATAACTCTGTAGATATTTTGGCAGAAAATCTTGATGAACCACGTTCAATTGCAATATCTGATAACAGAATTTTTGTGACAGAAAAAGATGGACTAATTAGAGTTATTCAAAATAATATTTTACTGGATGAGCCACTTGCTGCATTGCGTCCTGCAAATGTATTTGATGGTGGGTTGCTAGGAATTGCACTCCATCCTGATTTTTCCAACAATCACCGTATCTATGTTTTTTTCACATATGAAGAAAATGGAGAACTATGGAATAAAATACTCCAAATTACTGAATCAGAAAACAAGCTAATTGATGCAGAAACTATCTTTGATAAAATACCTGGATCTGTATTTACAAACGGTGGTTTTTTAAAATTTGGTCCTGACAAAAAATTGTATGTAGGTACTGGAACTGTCTCTGATTCTTCACATCTACCACAAAATCTTGATTCCTTATCGGGAAAAATTTTACGATTAAACGATGATGGGACAATCCCTGAAGATAATCCATTCTTAAATTCGCCTGTATACTCTTTGGGTCATAGAAATCCCCAGGGAATGACTTGGGATAGTATGGGGCAGATGTATCTGGCTGAACTTGGACCAGAAAAAAATGACGAAATTAATCTTATTAAACCCGGAAAAAATTATGGTTGGCCTGAGCAACAGTGTTCAGGTAATGATAAATTTGAAAATGCAATAATGTGTTATGATCCAAGCATTGAACCTGGTGGCATATTGTATTATTCAGGTGATAAGATAAATCTGGAGGCTGATTTTGTTATGGCTTCCTTGCGGGCTACTAATCTATATCAGCTAGATTTCTCAGAAGGTCTACAATCTCAAAAAACTATTCTAAGTGGGGTTGGACGTATACGTGATGTAGTGCAAAGTCCAGATGGGAGTCTTTATGTAATTACTTCAAATACTGATGGAAAAGGTTTTCCAGACAGAATGGATGATAAATTATTGAGGATAATTAAATGAGCAACTCTTCAATTTCAAAGTTTTTTGAAAAAACACGAAAAGAGAGATTGAATATAGTTGGTAATTTTGCAGGTTTGACTGCCGAAGAATTAGAAATTTTACAAAACAATGACGGTGGTATCTCTTTTGAAAAAGCTGATAAAATGATAGAAAATGCGATTGGTACTTTTTCCTTGCCTTTAGGAGTGGCAACTAGTTTTAAAATTAATGGAAAGGACTATCTTATTCCAATGGTTATTGAAGAACCATCAGTTATCGCTGCAGCTTCAAAAGGTGCAAAAATTGCAAGAGTGATGGGAGGATTCAAAGCAACAGCTGACGAGTCTTACAGTATAGGCCAAATTCAAGTATTGGATGTTGATATAGATTCAGCAATAAAAAAAATACAAGAATTATCTAAAGAAATAATCATTCTTGCAAATTCAAAGAGCAATACATTATCTAAGATGAATAAAGGCGCAAAGGAAGTATCTTGTAAAATAATTGATACTGATTTTGGAAAAATGCTGATTGTTGAGCTGTTAATTGATGTTGGCGATGCAATGGGGGCAAATGTCACAAATACAATGTGCGAAGCTGTTTCGCCACTATTAGAGAAAATCACTGGAGGTAGAACTCTGCTTCGTATTTTGTCAAATTATTCTACACGTAGAATTGCAAAGGCTACGGCAGTTTTTGACAAAAATGAAATTGGTGGGGAGAATGTAGTTGATGACATTGTTTTGGCATATCAGTTTGCCGACAATGATGTTTACAGAGCTGTCACTCATAATAAAGGAATAATGAATGGTATCATAGCTGTTGCCAATGCAACTGGCCAAGATAGCAGAGCAATTGAGGCAGCTGCAAATGCATATGCTGCAAGATCAGGCAAATATCGCTCTCTAAGTAATTGGACTAAAGATAGTAAAGGAAATCTTGTTGGATCTTTAGAATTGCCTTTATCTGTTGGAATTGTTGGCGGCATTGCCAATGTTCATCCAATTGCCAAAATCTGCATGAAAATTCTCAAAGTTACGTCTGCACAGGAACTTGCATGCATAATGATTGCAACTGGTCTTGCCCAAAATTATAGTGCAATTCGAGCATTATCTACAGAAGGAATCCAAAAAGGACACATGAGATTGCATGCAAGAAACTTGGCTGCTGCTGCAGGTGCAAAACCTGATCAAATAGATAAAATTGTTCAGAAAATGATTGAAGAAAAGAAAATTTCACTTGATAAAGCCAAGGAAATACTGCTTAGTCTGGATTAATCTATAATTCCTTTAATGTTTTTAAAAATTTTTCATCTTTCCAAATTTTTTGCTCCGGATAACAGTTTAGCATCTTGCCATTTGGAATTTCATAAAATTCCCAATTATTACATTCTTTGTCAAATTCATATGGACGAGTGTTATCATATTTCCAATCAAACCCGTTATCAATACTTGCATCAGGATATCCATGTCCTCTAATCAATGAGATTGTATTGTCTACAAAATTTGTAGATATTTCAGCATACAGTGCGTTAGGATATAGATAAATCACATTAGGATGAGATGTTATTGCATCAAACATTTTTTTTGTTACGTATTCATTATGTAAAACTATTATCTTGTCATATTTTGATAATATGGTTGGATTTGTATCCAATTCTATATCTGTAATTGAATCATATCCTAATAATTCTAAAACTTTAACTGCATTTGCACTGGATTGTTCTCCTAATTCATCATTTGGTACAATTTTTGTAGTCAGGCAAGTATTGCAATTTCCATTGTAAAAATCATAAAATCCATTTTTTGCATATGCGCTTGCAGTATATACTGGTATGATGAAAAGTGGTTTATTTTTTTCATCATAAACTCCAATTTCAGAATAAGTATCTGATAAATTTGGTTTTAATTGAAAAGTACCTTTCATTGGTATTTGTTTTCCGTTTACGTTAACAATGTCTTTTGGATCTACAAAAACATTAAATAAAATTCCATCACTCCATTTTATTAACTCTGAATTTATTGAATCGGGATTATCTTGAGTTGGTATGTCCTTGGTGTTAAATCCAAAATAAATTACTAGTACAATAACTGATAATACTATCGAACCTAAAATGATAGGTTTTATAAAATTCATAGATATAGTTTTAAAAATAAATGTAGTTATTATATACTAAGTTTAGAGACATATAGGAAATGTCACAAATTCGTTTTGCTATACCAAAAGGTAGTCTTGAAGAAGCGACATTCAAACTTCTTGAAAGGTCTTGGACCAAAGTAAACAGAAAAGATAGGACTTATCGCGTATACCTTGATGATCCAAACATTGTAGTAAAAATGCTCAGACCACAAGAAATACCTACACTTGTATCTGAAGGATTGTATGATGTTGGCATCACTGGAAAGGATTGGGTTGGTGAAACAAACGCTGATGTTGAAGCAATTTTGGATTTAGAATATGGAAAAATTCGACTGGTTGTTGCATTTCCTGATAAATACAAGTACAAAAATCTTGATGAAATGATAGCAGATTACGCTAAAAAGAAAAAAACACTTCGTATATCCTCTGAATATCTAACTACCGCCTCGAAATTTCTAAAACAATGCAAATCTTATAAAAAACACTATGGTTCAAAAGATCCACTAATTGTGACTCCTTGGCTTCGACTTGGGACAAACAAAAATGTACAAATTCATTTATCGTTTGGTGCCACAGAAGCAAAACCACCTGAAGACGTAGACGCAATCATGGATGTTACTGAGACTGGAACCACGCTAAAGCAAAATAAATTAAAAATTGTTGATGAAGTTCTAACATCTACTGCTCATTTAATAGTTAACAAAAAATCTCTAAGGGATCCGCAAAAACGTGAAAAAATATTTGACATTGTAACTCTGATGCGTGGTGCTGTACATGGAAGAAAGTATTTACACATTTATCTCAACGTGGAAGAACAGAATCTAAAAAAACTCTTGCAACAAATACCTTCTCTTAAAAAACCAACAATAAGTCCACTTAGTGAAGAAGGATGGTATGGAATTAACACAGTGATTCTAAAAGAAGATTTTCACAAGCTAATTCCAAAACTACGAAAAATTGCTCAAGGACTCGTTGTTCATGAACCGCGACAAATTCTGGAGCTAGAGGAGATTAAGCGTGATGAAGAAAATTGATGAAAATAATTCGAGTAACTAATGTTGAAAAATTTTCAGCTCAAATATTGCCAAAACAGCCTCAAAAAAATAGGTCCACAGTAGAATCTATTTTAAAAAACGTACAAAAAAATGGAGATTCTGCAATAAGAAAATACGAAAAACAATTTAGTGGTGCTAAGATTACTTCATTACGTTTATCACAAAATGAAATAAAAGATGCTTTTTCTAAGGTATCTATAAAAAAAATAGCTGCAATACGACTAGCGAAATTGAGATTAGAAAAAACTGAATCTGTTGTAAAATCAATCCTGAAAAATAAAACTATCAATGCAGACGGAATTAAAATTTCAAAGAAATTTACACCAATACAAAGTGTTGGGTGCTATATCCCAGGTGGTTTAGCGAGATATCCAAGCTCTGTCATAATGTCTGTAATTCCTGCAAAAATTGCTGGTGTCAAAAGAATAGTGGTTGTATCCCCTCCAAATTCTGATGGGAAAATTGATCCACTTACTGTCGTAACTGCAGAGATATGTGGTGCAAATGAAATTTACCGAGTTGGAGGTGCACAAGCAATTGCAGCATTGTCATTTGGCACAAAGTCAATCTCCAAAGTAGATAAAATAGTTGGACCAGGTGGAGCGTTTGTAACACTTGCAAAGTATATGGTTAGTGAAAGGACATCTATTGACATGCTTGCAGGTCCTACTGAATTAGGAATCATTGCAGATGCAACTGCAAATCCAAAATACGTCGCACTAGATCTCATATCTCAATCAGAGCACAGCAAAGATACTTTTTGTTACTTGATAACAAATTCAGAAAAATTTGCAAAATCCGTAGATAAAATTATCACCGACATGGTCAATAAAATTAAGCGAAGTGATTTTGTCAAAACCAGTCTTAAAGAAAATGGCTTTATTGCAATATGTAAAAATAATTCTGATATGATAAAACTTGCAAATGAATTGGCTCCTGAACACTTGCAAATTATGACAAAGAATCCTAATTCTTTTGGAACTAAAATCACTTCATCTGGACTAGTATTGCTAGGACATGACACTCCTTCGTCTGCCAGTGACTATCTTTTAGGCTCAAATCACATCTTACCTACAAATAGGTTTGGTAAAACTAGAGGTTCTTTATCTGTTTTAGACTTTATCAAGATTAACACCCAAGTTTCTACATCAAAGTCAGTTTTATCCAAAATTTCAAAACATTTGGAAATATTTACAGAAGCTGAAGGACTTCCAAATCACTATGAAGCAGTACAAGGTAGAATAAAATGAAACAAGACTGGATTGGAAAAAAGATTAATGAATTAGATTCTATTGGTGGATACCAAAAACCTGAGATGCATCCTGATGCACTTAAACTTGATTCTAATGAAAATTATGTTATCTCTAAACAATTTCAGCAAGATCTAATTAATAACGCCAAAAAAAATTGTGATATTCGAGAATATCCTCTAGGAGGTGTGGAACGTTTGATTAATCAACTATCAAAATTTCTCAAAGTACCTTCTTCTATGATCGGTGTTGGAAATGGCTCTGATCAAATACTTGATTTGATACTTTCAAATTTTGCATCAAAACAAACCAAGGTCCTTACATCAAATCCTACGTTTGGATTTTTTGAGGAACGATGTAAACTCTACTCTATTCCAGTAATTACAATTCCATTTTCTGATAATATGACACTGGATATCAAAGAATTTCTCAAATTATCCAAAAGTACTGATATATTGTATCTTGATTCTCCAAACAATCCCACCGGATTTCAATTTCAAAAAACTGAACTACAAAAGTTGGTAAAATCCTTTAACGGATTAATAATAATCGATGAAGCCTATGGGGAATTTAGTGATTTTTCATTATCTGATATGGTGAAATCACACGAAAATCTGATTGTTGTACAAACACTATCCAAGTCCTTTGGTTTGGCTGGTTTGAGATTGGGTTATTTTATAGCAAACAAAAAATTCACCGATGTCTTTAACCGTGTCTTGCAATACCCATATCCCGTAAGTACACTGACAATTGAATCTGCCATTATTGCATTGGAACAATCTGCGCAAATGAAAGATGCAGTACAAATTATCAAAGAAGAGAGAAAAAGAATAATTGAAAACCTCAAAAAATATGAAACCTTTGAGGTCTTTGATTCCAAGGCTAACTTCGTATTGTTTGACGCTCATGGCTCTCATAAAAGAGTCTACAATGCACTTGCAGAACAAGGTATATCGATTAGAACATTAGGTAAAATTGGAAAACATGATGGATGTCTTAGAGTTACGGTTGGAACTAAGGAAATGAACTCTAAATTTTTACTTGCAATTCGTGATCTATTAGGATGACCTTAACGAAAAAACAATCAGGAATATACATAGATGATTCTGTTTTAGATGATCTTATTTCTACAGATGGAATAATATTTGATTGTGATGGGGTTTTAATTGACATTACAAAATCATATGATCTTGCAATAGACAAAACTGTACAATATGTTTTAGAAAATTTCTCTCAAATTACTGATAATATTGAAATTGATTCCAAAATTATTGATGGATTCAAATCTTGTGGAGGATTTAACGATGAGGTTGATTTGACATATGCAGCAATTCTTTCTCTAGTTGCTGCTAAAAAATTAGACAAGGATCAACATGAGTTTATTTTTGATGTGATATCTAATGCTGATTCTTCTGGAATATCATCTGTAGAAAAATATCTCAAAAAACTTGTAGACGTTAGCGATATCAAAAACAAATTATCGTATCCAGGCACTCATCAGGATAATCCATTATACAAAATATTTGATCAACTCTTTTATGGTCCTGAATTGTATTTGAAACTTTTCAAACAACCGTCTCAATTTTCAGAGTATGGTCTGATAGAAAATGATGTTGTCATACTTGATAAATCTCTGATTGAAAAATTAGAAAATAAATTTACATCCAAGCCTTCAATTGTATCTGGAAGAGGAAAGGAATCCATTAAGCATTCACTTAAGAAACTTTTAGATGAATTTGATCTAAAAAATTCTGTATTTCTAGAAGATGAGCCACGCGAACTTGCAAAGCCTAATCCTGAATCCTTAATTCGTTCCATTAATGGAATGAATTGCAAATGCTGTATTTACGTTGGAGACTCTATGGAGGATTTTATAATGGCTAAAAAGGCAACAGAACAAGGCTGTAAAGTTATTTTTTGTGGAATTATCGGTACTAGTAAAAATCCACAAGAAAAATTGAAATTATTTGAGAATAGTGGCGCTATGTTGGTGTTGGAGTCTATTGATTTACTTCCGAAGGTCTTAAATTTAGACTAATAGAAAGTACATCTCCTGTGAAAAATATGAAGCCACGAAAAAGTTCCGTAAATCGTAGTACTAAAGAAACCATGGTATCTGTATCCGTTAATTTGGATGGAACCGGAAAAACTACCGTTCACACCGGGATTAGCTTTCTTGATCATCTGATTACCTCCTTTGGAAAACATGGGATGATGGATCTTAAGGTTAATGCAAAATCAAATGACAAAATTGAACATCACTTGATTGAAGATACTGCAATTACCATAGGTTTAGCTATTGACAAAGCCTTGGATACAAGGAGTGGAATTACTAGATTTAGCTATGCATCAGTACCAATGGACGAATCTCTGGCTGAGGCCTCAATTGATCTAGTAAAAAGACCATTTTGGAAACTAGTACTATCAATTAAACGAAATGCAATTGAAGGTATCTCAAAAGAGGATTTAGAACACTTTTTCCAGTCCCTGCTTCAAAATCTAAACATCTGTGTTCACCTTACTGTAAAGTATGGGGATAATGATCATCACAAAGTGGAAGCTGCAATCAAATCATTGGCAGTTGCATTTAGAGAAGCATCTTCATATGATAAAAAACAAAAAGGTATTCCAAGTACTAAAGGTTCTATGTAAATGGTCAATTTAGCAATATTTGATTATGGAGCTGGAAATATTTTCAGTCTGAAAAACTCACTTGAAAAAGCAGGAGCCACAGTAGATGTTATCACAAATTTTGACAAGCCAAACATTTACTCTGGATTATTACTCCCAGGTGTAGGAAATTTTGATCCTGCAATCAAAAGCATATCTAAATCAAAAACTAACTTTCATGAGTATGTCAAGAATAATACCCCAGTTTTGGGAATTTGTCTTGGTATGGAAATGTTTTTTGAAAAAAGTGAAGAAGGAAACGAAAAAGGATTGGGTGTAATCCAAGGAGACGTGATTGTACTTCCACAATCTATGAAAGTTCCACACATGGGATGGAACAATCTGGAAATTAAAAAATCTGGCAAAATACTTGAAGGAGTAAAAAACGAATCTTGGGTTTATTTTGTACACTCGTACAGAGTAAACCCGACAAATTATGATGCAATAACTGCAGAATCTGATTATGGAATTAAAGTACCTGCAGTCATTGAACAAGATAACTTTTTTGGCACACAATTTCACCCAGAAAAATCTGGCAAGGTGGGAAAGATTATGATTCAAAATTTTTTAGATGTGTGCAAAAAATGAAAGTTATTCCTGCAATTGATCTAATGAATGGCCAAGTAGTGCGACTCTACAAAGGTGATCCTAACCAGAAAACCATATACAGTGACAATCCTGTGGAAATAGCAAAAAAATGGGAAGCAAACGGTGCTGATATGCTTCATTTGGTAGACCTTGATGCAACACTTGGCATTGGTTCAAATCTGCCAGTAATTAAAAAAATTCTTGAACAGATTTCAATTCCAATTCAAGTTGCTGGTGGATTACGAGATGAGTCCACAGTTACTGACGTTTCAAAAATTTGTAACAGAGTAGTCTTAGGCACATTGGCATTTAAAGACAAACCGGTATTACAAAAATTATTGTCAAATTTAGGTTCTCAAAAAATTGTAATCTCAGTTGATCACATTGATGGTGAAATAGTGATACACGGATGGCAAAAACAAACTGGCATAAAATTAATTGACGCTATGAAAGAATTTCTTGCAATGGGGTTCTCTGAATTTTTATTGACAAATGTCAGTCGTGATGGAACTCTCCAAGGTCCTGATTTGAAATTTTTATCTCAAACATGTCAATTAACTAATGCACATGTGATTGCAA
>Ga0210050_1003235_pt1 | contig 14654 bp, 11 predicted proteins | sample CryGey132114_all_FD_185463 | JGI IMG/M metagenome (GOLD analysis project Ga0210050, IMG submission 185463) | Groundwater microbial communities from aquifer - Crystal Geyser CG22_combo_CG10-13_8/21/14_all (SPAdes) (version 2) | ecosystem: Environmental > Aquatic > Deep subsurface > Groundwater ...
GGGCTAAGCCGCGGCTGGAAAGAACCTTCGTGATAGCGCTTGTGAGAGTGGTCTTGCCGTGGTCCACGTGCCCTATAGTGCCTATATTTACATGCGGTTTTTTGCGTTCGAATTTTTCCTTTGCCATTATATTTATCCTCCCTGTTATTACTTCCCTATTATCTTTTCTGCTATATTTCCAGGAACTTCCGAATAATGAGAAGGTTCCATTGTATACGAAGCCCTGCCTTGTGTCAAGCTTCTTATGCTTGTTGCGTAACCAAACATCTCTGCAAGGGGCACGTCGCCTTTTACGATCTTGGTTTTAACCTTTTGAGTGATTTCCCTTATCCTGCACCTTCTGGAATTAAGGTCTCCTATAACATCCCCTGTATAATTTTCCGGGAATAATACTTCAAGATTCATTATAGGCTCCATCAGCTTGCACTTTGCCTTCCTCAATCCATCGCCGAGGGCTATTGAAGCAGCCATTTTGAAAGCCAGCTCGCTGGAATCAACCTCATGATACGACCCGTCAATGAGAGTCACGCTCGTATCTATCACAGGATACCCCGCAAGAACTCCTGTCTTAGATGCCATCTCTATTCCGTCCTCCACGGCAGATATATATTCTCTTGGTATTGCCCCTCCGACAATCTTATTTTTAAACTCTACTCCGGAATCCTGTTCCCCGGGTTTTATAATAATTACCACATGCCCATACTGGCCGTGGCCGCCTGTCTGCTGTATAAATTTACCGACAGATCTTACTTCCTCGCTCGGCATTTCTTTATAAGCTACCTGCGGAGCGCCTGTCTTAGCTGTAACTTTGAATTCTCTCAGCAATCTGTCTATTATAATTTCCAGATGTAATTCTCCCATCCCGGATATAATAGTCTGGCTTGTCTCTGCATTGTAATGAACCTTGAAAGTCGGATCCTCTTCCTGCAATTTATTCAAGGCCATGCCGAGCTTATCCTGGTCCATTTTAGTGGCAGGCTCTATTGCCATTGAAACAACAGGCTCAGGAAAATGTATCTTTTCTAAAATAATAGGGTAATCTTCCGCGCAAAGGGTATCTCCTGTTTTTGAATTCTTAAGCCCCACAATTCCCACGATGTCGCCTGCGCTCGCCTCTTCCACTATTTCCTGTTTATTGGCGTGCATGCGCACAATCTTGGCAAGTCTTTCTTTCGCATCCTTCGTTGAATTATAAACATAAGAACTGGGCTTGATTGTCCCGGAATATATGCGTACATACGTCAATCTTCCGACATACGGATCTGTTACTACTTTAAAACATAGCCCGCAGAACGGCTCGTCGTCATCTGTCTTTCTGAATATCTCTTCATCTGATTTAGGATCTACTCCTTTTATAGGCAGAACGTCCAAAGGAGAAGGAAGATAATCGCATACTGTATCCAAAAGCATCTGAACGCCTTTATTCTTAAAAGACGCGCCGCATAATACAGGCACAAACATGTGCTTTATAACCGCCTTTCTCAAAGCAGTCTTTATCTGGTCTATCGATATCTTTTGATCATGCACATATTTATCCATCAACCCTTCGTCATGCTCTGCGAGTTTTTCAATCAAATTGTGCCTGAATTTTTCCGCCTCTTGCAACATGTCTTGAGGTATTTCTTCATCCCTGAAATTATCCTGCCCCTTGGAGTCTTCAAATATGCGCGCCTTCATATTTACTAAATCAATCAGCCCCCTGAAATTATCCTCACGGCCGATGGGAAGCTGGATAGGAAATGCAAGCGCCCCTAATTTATCGGTAATCTCATGAAAAACCTTGAGAAAATCAGCGCCTGTGCGGTCCATCTTATTTATAAAAGCTACTCTTGGAACCATATAGCTGTCTGCCTGGCGCCATACTGTCTCTGACTGGGGCTGCACCCCGCCTACCCCGCAGAATACAACTACAGCTCCGTCAAGGACCTTTAAGGATCTCTCAACCTCTGCTGTAAAATCCACATGCCCTGGAGTGTCTATGACGTTTATCTTGCAGTCTTTCCAGTCGCAGGTAGTGGCTGCCGCCATAATTGTAATGCCTCTTTCCTGCTCCTGCTCCATCCAATCCATCGTAGCGGTACCCTCGTCCACATTGCCCATTTTATAAACACGACCTGTGTAGTAAAGTATCCTCTCGGTTGTTGTTGTTTTTCCCGCATCTATGTGGGCTATGATCCCTATGTTCCTGAGTTTTTCTAAAGGAATGTCTCTTATCATTGATTTCTTATTTATCTTTTGTGTTTCCGTGTCCATCCTTCACCAATACCCTTTACCATCTATAATGCGCAAATGCCTTGTTGGCTTCTGCCATCCTGTGCATATCTTCGCGTTTTTTCATAGCCGAGCCCTGGCCTTTATACGCTTCCACTATCTCTTCCGCCAGTTTCTCGTACATCGGCCTGCCTTTTTTCTGGCGGGCAAAATCCCTTATCCATCGCATGGCAATCGACACGCCCCTGTCGCTTTTTACCTCTATGGGAACCTGATACGTGGCTCCGCCGACCCTCCTGGGCTTTACTTCCAGAAGCGGCCTTGAGTTATCAAATGCCTTCTGCAGGACTTCTACGGAATTCTTATTTCCTGTTTTTTCAGAAATTATATCCATAGCGCTATATACAATACGCTCTGCAGTAGACTTCTTGCCTTTCTCCATGAGCATATTAACAAATTTAGTGACAAGCTTGTTGCTAAATTTAGGATCCGGCAATACATCTCTTTTTTCAGCTCTTCGTCTTCTCATTTAATCTCCTATTTCGGGCGCTTCGCGCCGTATTTAGAACGGCTTTGCTTCCTATTCTGGACACCTGCTGTATCCAACGTGCCTCTTACTATGTGATACCTGACTCCCGGAAGATCTTTTACCTTGCCTCCCCTGACAAGCACAATAGAATGCTCCTGCAGGTTATGGCCCTCTCCGGGTATATATGAAGTCACTTCAGTGCTGTTTGTCAGTCTTACCCTTGCGACTTTTCTTAACGCAGAGTTAGGTTTTTTAGGAGTCTGCGTTTTTACCTGAAGGCATACCCCTCTTTTTTGCGGACAGCTTTTTAACGCAGGCGATTTTGTCTTTTTCTTTTTCTCTGTCCTGCCGAATCTTATTAACTGGCTTATAGTTGGCATATTATTCCTCTTTTTTGTCCTTGATAGTTTCTTTTTCTTCAACCGCTTCTTTAACCATTTCTATATTTGTATGGCTCTTAAATCCTGTTCCTGCCGGAACCAGGTGGCCCATTATAACATTCTCTTTTAACCCCCTGAGCTCGTCTATCTTGCCGCTTGCGGCAGCATCGGCCAGGACCCTGGTTGTTTCCTGGAAACTCGCCGCGGATATAAAGCTCTCCGTGCTTAAGGATGCCTTTGTTATGCCCAGAAGTATAGGAGTGGCGCTGGCAGGCTTGCCTTTCTGCTTCGCGGCTCTTTCATTCTCCTTCTGGAATATGTGCTTATCCACCTGCATGCCTGAAAGAAAATCAGTATCTCCAGGTTCTTCTACCCTGATTTTCTTAAGCATCTGTTTTACTATTACCTCTATGTGCTTATCATTTATCCTGACGCCCTGAAGCCTGTAAACTTCCTGGACTTCATTTACCAGGTATTCCTGCAGCCTCTTTTCTCCGCTGACCTTCAGAATATCCTGAGGGTTTATAGGACCGTCTACCAGCTGGTCTCCGGTCTTGACCCTGTCACCCTTATAAACATTCAGATGCTTGCCGTGAGGAATTATGTATTCCCGTTTCATGCCTGAAGCGGATTTTACAATAATCCTTCTCTGGCCTTTTTTGGATGTCGCAAATTCCACAATACCGTCTATCTCGCTTATCATGGCAGGATCTTTCGGCCTGCGCGCTTCAAAGAGTTCAGCTACCCTGGGCAAGCCTCCTGTGATATCTTTTGTTTTAGAAACCTGCCTGGGAGTTTTTGCTATCAAATCTCCCGCGCTCACAGATGCCCCATCCTGAGGCATTATATGAGCGCCTGCAGGTATAGGATAGATAGCCAGGACCTCTTTTTTAGCGTCCTCTATTATTATCTGAGGATGATATTCGCCTTTCTGCTCTATAATAACCCTCTCTGACAAACCCGTTGCCTCGTCTATCTCTTCAGCCATAGTAACTTCTTCTATGATATCCTCGTACCTTATCTTGCCGCTAACCTCTGTTAATATAGGAGAGGTGTAAGGATCCCATCTGACGAATATGATACCTTTTTCTATTTCTTTGCCGTCTTCCATGGACAGGATAGACCCTGAAGGAACCATGTGTTTTTCAAGTTCCCTGCCGTTTTCATCGTTTATGCTTATCTGGCCGTTTCTGTTGAGGACGACGATATCTCCTTCTTTCTGCCTCACTGTCTTTAGGCCGTGATATTTAACAACGCCTTTAGACTTTGATTTCAAGAACGACTGCTCGATTATCCTGGAAGCTGTTCCTCCGATGTGGAACGTTCTCATTGTAAGCTGTGTGCCCGGCTCACCTATTGATTGAGCGGCTATAATACCCACTGCAGTGCCAAGGTCCACTATCTTGCCTTTAGCAAGATCGATCCCGTAACATTTTGCGCACACGCCATACGTTGTCTCGCAAGTGAGCACGCTTCTTATCCTTATTTTTTCTATGCCTGCCAATTGGATCCTGTCAGCCATCTCTTCTGTGATTTCGCTGCCTGCTTCCACAATAATTTCATCCGTAATGATATCCACTATATTATCAACTGCGACGCGGCCCACAATCCTGTCTCTCAAAGATACCACTTCCTCGTCTGCCTCTATGATAGCTTCTATCAATATACCGTTCAATGTGCCGCAATCCTCTTCTGTAATGATAACATCCTGCGCTACGTCAACAAGCCGCCTTGTAAGATATCCGGAATCTGCTGTCTTAAGGGCTGTATCAGCCAGCCCTTTTCTTGCGCCGTGAGTTGAAATAAAATATTCCAGCACTGTCAATCCTTCCCTGAAATTCGCAGTGATAGGCGTCTCTATGATTTCGCCTGAAGGCTTTGCCATAAGTCCGCGCATACCTGCCAGCTGTCTTATCTGCTGCTTGGAGCCCCTTGCGCCTGAGTTAGCCATCATGAATATTGGATTGAACGGGTCCAGGTTCTCGAATATAAGATCCGAAACCTTATCAGTCGCGTGAGTCCAAATATCGACTATCTTATTATATCTTTCGCGCTCCGTAATAATACCTTTTTTGTATTGGTCTTCTACGGCATTGACTTCTTTTTTTGAGTTAGCTATGACTTTTTTCTTATCTTCGGGTATTGCGAGGTCATCCACCGATATGGAAATACCTGCAAGCGTAGCATGCTCAAATCCTATACTTTTTATATCATCCAGGACTTTTACTGTTGCATCGTGCCCGAATAATTTATAACAGTTGGCAACCACTTTGCTGAGCTTTGCCTTTTCCAACGCATCATTCACAAAAGGCATGCCTTTGGGCAAGATGCTGTTAAAAAGTACCCTGCCTGCGGTGGTGCTGATCATCTCATTATTAATTCTTACTTTTATCTTGGCATGCAGCTCTATCTCTCTGTCATAAAAAGCGAACTCGGCCGCGCTCTTATCCGCAAAAACCCTGCCTTCCCCTTTTAACTTCGATCTCTCCTGGGTCAGATAATAAGAACCCAGCACTATATCCTGCGTAGGCGTCAAGATAGGGCGGCCGTCGGACGGAGAAAATATATTATTGGACGCGAGCATTATAAGCCTGCATTCCATCTGCGCTTCCATTGATAAAGGCACGTGCACTGCCATCTGGTCTCCGTCAAAATCAGCGTTGAATGCGGCGCAGACCAGCGGATGTATCCTTATGGCCTTTCCTTCTATAAGAATCGGCTGGAAAGCCTGTATGCCCAGGCGATGCAGCGTAGGGGCCCTGTTCAACATAACAGGATGGTCTTTTATAACTTCGTCCAGTATATCCCATACCTCCAGCCTTGCTTTCTCCACCATTCTCTTCGCGCTTTTTATAGTGTGCACGAAACCCTTTTCTTTCAATTTCTTGATAATAAAAGGTTCGAATAATTCAAGGGCCATTTTTTTAGGAAGCCCGCATTCCCATATCTTTAATTCAGGCCCTACGACGATTACGCTTCTGCCGGAATAATCAACGCGTTTTCCGAGAAGATTCTGCCTGAACCTGCCCTGTTTGCCTTTAAGCATATCGCTTAATGATTTCAAAGGCCTGTTTGCCGGACCAAGCACTGCTCTCCCGTGGCGGCCATTATCAAAAAGCGCGTCAACGGCTTCCTGCAGCATCCTTTTTTCGTTCCTTATAATGATATCCGGGGCCTTCAGTTCCAAAAGTTTTTTCAAGCGGTTGTTCCTGTTAATCACTCTCCTGTATAAATCATTGAGGTCGCTTGTGGCAAATCTTCCGCCTTCAAGAGGTATCAGAGGCCTCAGATCAGGCGGTATTACAGGTATCACATCCATAATCATCCACTCAGGCTTATTGCCTGATTTTTTGAATGATTCCAGCGCCTTCAATCTCTTTAAAATCTTTCTCTTGGTCTGTTCTGATTTTTGCTCGCGGAGATCCGCCTTGAGTTCCGTTATCGTCTTGTCTATGTCTATCTCTTTCAGCAGTTCTCTTATGCCTTCAGCGCCTATTATGGCCTTAAACCTGGAGCCAAATTCTTCCACTGCCTTCCTGTATTTATCTTCTGTTAATAATTCTTTTTTCTTAAGAGGAGAGTCGCCTGGCTCTATCACGACATATTCCTCGTAATACAAAACCTTTTCGAGTTCTCTCAAGCCCATGTTAAGCACCAGCGCCATTCTCGAGGGCATTGCCTTAAAAAACCACACATGCGAACATGGGGCAGCAAGGTCTATATGGCCCATCCTGTCGCGCCTTACCTTGGAAAGCGTAACCTCTACTCCGCAGCGGTCGCACACAATCCCTTTATATTTTATGCGTTTATATTTTCCGCAGCTGCATTCCCAGTCGCGCGTAGGCCCGAATATCTTTTCGCAGAAAAGGCCGTCCTTTTCAGGCCTCAGCGTCCTGTAATTGATGGTTTCCGGCTTTCTGACCTCGCCCTTTGACCATGACTTGATTATGTCGGGAGAAGCTATTCTTATAGATATGAAATCAAAAGAACTCATCGGTTCGTTTAGCATTTTTATTTCCTCGCCTTTTCCCGTTTTTCTTTCTTTGCTTTTTTGCGCTTCTCTTTTAGCTCTTGAGCTGACAATAGATTTACCTCAGGGCTCTTGCCATCCTTATACTCTGTCTTTATGTCCAGCCCCAGGCTTTGCAGTTCTTTTACAAGGACATTGAAAGATTCAGGGGTTCCGGGATGCATAGGGTTCTCGCCCTTTACTATTGATTCATACGCCATGGTCCTGCCTGTCACGTCATCGCTTTTTACAGTCAAAAGTTCCTGCAGCGTATAAGCTGCGCCGTAAGCCTCCAGCGCCCAGACTTCCATCTCTCCGAACCTCTGGCCTCCGAACTGGGCCTTTCCTCCGAGCGGCTGCTGAGTGACCAATGAATAAGGCCCTATGGAGCGCGCGTGCATCTTATCGTCTACAAGATGCGCGAGTTTCATCATATATATGAAGCCTACTGTCACCTTCTGATCAAAAGGCTCGCCTGTCAATCCGTCAAAGAGCCTTACCTTGCCATTTTCCGGAATCTTTGCCTGATTCAGGCACTGCTTAATCTCTTCCTCTTTGGCGCCGTCAAATACAGGGGTGTCAACCTTATATCCCATTACCTTTGCAGCCCATCCAAGATGTGTTTCGAGTATCTGCCCTACGTTCATCCTTGAGGGAACCCCCAGAGGATTCAAAACTATTTCCACCGGCGTCCCATCCTGCATAAAAGGCATGTCTTCTTCAGGAAGAATTTTTGCGATAACGCCTTTATTGCCGTGCCTGCCTGCCATCTTATCCCCGACAGAAAGTTTTTTCTTGCTGGCTATATAGACAACTACTCTCTTTAAAACACCTGCAGGCAGCTCATCGCCTCTTTTAATCTTATCCACTTCATACTCTTCTTCGTAAAGTATTTCTTCCAGCTGATCGTTATAAACCATCAGCGTACGCCTGATTTCGGATTCCAGATTAAAGTCTGACTCTATCTTCATGCTTGATATGTCGCATTTTTCGAATTTGGACAAGTCTTTCTTTCTTACAGGCCTGCCTTCCGCTATCAGGGTGGAACCTGTTTCATCCGATAATAAAGGCGCTGAAAACTTTACCCCCGAGACCAGCTTAAATAATCTTCCTTCTCTTTCAATTTTTACGATTTCAACCCGCTTCCCGTATTCTTCCATGATCCTGGCTATTTCTTTATTTTCTGCGTTGAGCTCTTCTTTTGTCTTTGACTTAGGCCCTTTTCTTGAAAAAATCTTCGTGTCCACCACGATTCCTTCTACGCCCGAAGGCACTGTAAGAGATGCGTCCCTTACGTCTCCGGCTTTTTCTCCGAAAATCGCGCGAAGCAACTTTTCTTCAGGAGAAAGTTCTGTCTCGCTCTTGGGGGCGACTTTTCCTGCAAGTATATCCCCTGGACCGATCTCCGCGCCCACCCTGATTAAACCATCCTCGCCCAAATTCTTAAGCGCTTCTTCGCTTACGTTGGGTATGTCGCGCGTGATCTCTTCATTCCCCAGTCTTGTCTCTCTTGCCTCTATCTCAAACTCTTCTATATGTATCGACGTGTAAACATCTCCCTTTAAAAGCCTTTCGCTTACAAGTATAGCGTCTTCAAAGTTATAACCGCGCCATGGCATAAAAGCCACAAGGACGTTTCTGCCGAGCGCCAAATCTCCTTCGTTTGTAGCAGGGCCGTCGGCTATCACATCCCCTGTTTTTATTTTATCTCCAAGATTGACAAAAGGCCTCTGGTTCACGCATGTATTGGCGTTGCTCCTTGCAAATTTTCTTAATTTGTAAACTATGCTGTTATTGACAACCACCTCGTCAGACTGAACGCTCGTTACCCTGCCGTCTGATTTTGCAATTACAACCGCTCCGGAATCCATTGCAACCTTCTTTTCCAGGCCTGTGCCTATAAGGGGGCTTTCTGTAAATAATAGCGGAACTGCCTGGCGCTGCATATTAGAACCCATGAGGGCCCTATTGGCATCGTCATGTTCCAGAAAAGGTATCAGGCCCGCAGCTATACTGACCAGCTGTTTCGGAGAAACGTCCATATAGTCTATCTTGTTCGGCTGGACAAGCGGGAAATCCCCTTTATACCTACAGGCAACTTTTTCGTCTGTAAAATGCTCATTTTTATCCACCTTTGCATTTGCCTGCGCCACTATATATTTATCTTCAATATCAGCTGTCAGATATTCAATCTTATTGGTAACCTTTCCATTCTCAACCTTCCTGTAAGGCGTTTCTATAAAACCTAATTTATTTATTCTCGCGTAGGTGCTGAGGGAAGCTATAAGGCCTATATTCGGGCCTTCAGGGGTCTCGATAGGGCATATCCTTCCGTAATGAGAATGATGCACATCCCTTACTTCAAAACCAGCCCTTTCTCTGGATAATCCTCCGGGCCCCAGCGCGCTCATCCTTCTTTTATGAGTCATCTCAGCCAGGGGATTTGTCTGGTCCATGAATTGCGAAAGCTGGGACCTGCCAAAGAAATCCTTTATAACACTTGAAACCACTTTTGAATTTATAAGATGATACGGCATCATTGTGTCGATATCATATATCGCCATGCGGTCCTTACAGAAGCGTTCCATCCTTGCGAGGCCTATCCTGAACTGTTCGCTGAGGAGTTCCCCGACTGTCCTGACCCTGCGGTTGCCAAGATGGTCTATATCATCTATCGTGCCTTCTCCGTTTTTTAAATCCAGCAAATACCTGACCACATTCACTATGGTATCTTTTTCCAGCACCCTTTTTTCTAATGAAAGGTTCATGCCGAGTTTTCGGTTTAAAATGTAACGGCCTACTTTATCAAGGTCATACCTGCGTTTATCAAAAAATAATTTATCCAGAAAGTTTTTCGCGCTTTCAAATGTAAGCGGATCTCCCGGCCTCAGCTTTTTATAAATATCCAGGAGAGCTTCTTCCCTGGTTTTGGTATGGTCTCTTTCCAGCGTATTGGTAATCTCCTGGACGCTGTCCCTGAATACTTCCAGATATCTCACGCCGCTGTCCCAGAGTTTTTCTATAACCTGCTCATCTAATTTACCGTTTCCTCCGAGAAGCACTTCTCCTGTTTCCGGATGCTTTATATCTCTTACCGCGACCCTGCCGGTATATTTCAAAAGCGACGCTTTTCTGAGAGGCCTGACCCTTTCCACCCCGGTGAAAAGCTTCATTATCTCTTCGTTTGTTTCGTATCCCAATGCCCTCAATAAAATAGTGGCCAGGATTTTTTTGCGCCTGTCAATAAATACGTAAAGAACATCATTCACGTCAAATTCAAACTCCAGCCACGAGCCCCTGGATGGTATTATTCTTCCGGAATATATCCTCTTGCCTGACGGATGCATTTCTTCTTCAAAAGATACTCCCGGAGACCGGTGCAGCTGGCTGACCACGACTCTCTCGTCTCCGTTTATGATAAACGTGCCGGTATCTGTCATTAAAGGCAGGTCGCCCAGATACACTTCCTGCTCTTTTGTATCCTTCTTGGACTTAAGCCTTATTTTTATCTTTAACGGGGATGCATAGCTGACTGCCCTTTTCTGGCATTCCAGTTTGTCATATTTAGGCTTGCCAAAAGAATACGAAATAAATTCCAGCCTGTAATTGGCGTCATTGCTTTCTATGGGGAATATCTCTTCAAATGCCCCCTGCAGGCCTTCTGACTTCCTCTTGGTCTTGGGTACATCCGCTTGGATAAATTGCCTATAGGATTCCGTCTGCAATTCCAGCAAATACGGAATATCCACTACCTCTTTCAGCCTTGCAAAGTTTTTACGACTGCCCATTTAGACCTCATTTTATGCAGAACAACGCGGAAGTCAGATTATGGCTTCCGCGTGATTCCGCGCATTTTCTGCGTTACTCCGCAATTATTATTTAAGCTCTACCTTTGCGCCTTGAGCTTCAAGTTTCTTTTTTACATCCTCCGCCTCTTCCTTGGATACGCCTTCTTTTACTGTCTTGGGCGCGCCCTCAACAAGGTCTTTTGCTTCTTTAAGGCCGAGATTGGTTATCGTTCTTATCTCTTTGATTACCTGGATCTTGTTGGCTCCTGCTGAAGCAAGCACTACCGTAAAGGTGGTTTTTTCTTCGACTGGAGCTGCGCCGCCTGCGCTAGGAGCGCCTGCTACGGCAACTGCCACAGGGGCCTGGGCAGTCACGCCAAACTTTTCTTCCAGGGCCTTTACAAGGTTTGATAATTCTAAAACGCTCATTTGTTCAACGGTGCTGAGCATTTCTTCAATCTTTTTGTTATCTGACATCGCGAAACCCTCCTTTTATTGTTTTTCTTTTTTATCTTTTACCGCATTCAACGCGTACAAAAGTTTGCATATGATACCGTTCAGGGAAACCGCCAGCCCCTGAATAGGCGAATTCAGGACATTCGCAAGTTTTGCCAAAAGCACTTCCCTGGAAGGAAGCGACGCTATAGCCATTATGTCCTGATTGGACAGCACTGCGCCGCTTGCGAATCCGCCGCATATTTTTAAAGGCTCGTGACCTTTTAAAAACTTTACGAGCGCCTTGGATACGCCGCTTGGATCGCTTTTATGCACCACAATCCCGACTTCTCCCTGGATAAAATCTATAATGCTGGAGCTGGAGCCATCTTTCAGCGCCTTCTTCACCATTGAATCTTTTACAACCAGGTATTCAGCTGCTATCCTTTTTAATTCTTTGCGCAGATCGTTGATATCCTGAGCGCTCAAACCTTTATAACGGGTGACTATAAGCGTCTCTGCGCCCGCAAGCCTGGAGGTAATTTCTTTGATCATTAATTTTTTTGTCTCTAGCGCTACCTTTGCCATATAAACTTTCTCGTCATTGCGAGGAGCGGAGCGACGAAGCAATCTTTATTAGATTGCTTCGCTTCGCTCGCAATGACAACTTTTTAAGTAGTACCTAACTTTGAAAGGTCCAGCTTTAAGCCTGGCCCCATAGTAGTTGATACGAATATCTTCTTTATAAATATGCCTTTTGCGGCCTGAGGCCTTGCTTTATTTACCGTGCCCACAACCGTGTCGATATTCTCGCAGATAGCTTTTTCTTCAAAAGAGATCTTGCCCACTCCTATATTTATATTGCCCTGCTTGTCTAATTTAAATTCCACTTTTCCTGCCTTTGCCTCTTTCACAGCCCTTCCGAGATCATTGGTGACAGTGCCGGTCTTGGGATTAGGCATGAGGCCTCTTGGGCCAAGGACCTTGCCGAGCTTGCCGACATCCCTCATCATGTCAGGCGAACTTATCACTACGTCGAAATCCATCCAGCCGGAACTTATCTTGGCTACAAGGTCATCTCCGCCTACATATTCCGCGCCTGCTTCTTTGGCTGCGCCAGCTGCTTCGCCTTTACACAATACCAGCACCTTGACCGCTTTCCCCGTGCCGTTAGGAAGCATCAAAGTGCCCCTCACCATCTGGTCAGACTGCTTCGGGTCTATGCCCATATTAAAAGCCAGCTCCACTGTTTCGTCAAATTTGGGATGAGGTATTTTCTTTAATGCAGAAATCGCATCCTGGACAGAATAAGCCTTTTCTATGTCAGCTATCTTTTGAATCTCTTTTCTTTTCTTGGTTAATTTTGCCATTTTATTTTTCCACCACGTCTATCCCCATGCTGCGGGCTGTGCCTTCCACTATTTTCATTGCAGCCTCGACATCTATAGTGTTCAGGTCTTTCATCTTTGTCTCGGCGATCTCTTTTACCTGAGCCTTTGTAACTTTTCCCATTTTTTCCTTGTTCGGCTGGCCTGACGCCTTTGCGATCCCGCAGGCCCTTTTTAAAAGCACTGAACACGGCGGGCTCTTTATTATAAAGGAAAAAGACTTGTCTTCGTATACGCTCAGCACAACAGGCAATACCAAGCCCTGCCTATCCTTTGTCTTTTCATTAAAGGATTTGCAGAATTCCATGATATTCACGCCATGCTGGCCCAGCGCAGGCCCTACTGGCGGCGCAGGATTAGCTTGCCCGCCTGTGACATATAGCTTTATCATTGATTTAATCTTCTTAGCCATTTTATAAGCGCTCCGCTTGCCAGTATTCCAGCTCAACCGGCGTAGCCCTGCCGAATATAGAGACCATTACCTTGATCCTGCCCTTATTCGGGTTTACCTCTTCTACTGTGCCGTTAAAATTAATAAAAGGCCCTTCTATTATTTTTATATTATCGCCCTTTTCAAAAACTACCTTAGGCGTGGGCTTTTCTTTTCTCTCTTCCGACTGCTTGATTATATGATTTACTTCGCTTTCTAATAAAGGCACAGGTTTTGATTTTGAGCCTATGAAACCCGTAACGCCGGGTATATTTCTCATGATATACCAGGTGTCGTCATTAAGATCCATCTCGACGATCACATAACCCGGAAAGAATTTTCTTAAGGATATTTTCTTTTTGCCGTCTTTTACTTCCGAAACCTGTTCTGTGGGTATGAGGACCTGAAAAACGTTATCTTTTAATGCGCCTTCCTGTATCTTGGACTCTATGCTGGCTTTTACCCTGTCTTCCTGCCCTGTCAAAGTGTGCATTACGTACCAGTTATGACTCATATAAAGAACAGCCTTTACTTTAATATAAAACCGATGAATCTTGACAATACTATATCAATAATGCCTATAAACATAGCCAAGAGAAGCGTCGATACTATAACTACTGTTGTGGAGCCGATAAGTTCATCCTTTGATGACCATGACACTTTCTGCATCTCCACTTTTACTTCTGTTATAAAATTTGTTATTTTTTCGAATATTTTCATATTTTAAATCAACATGGCAGGCCAGGAGGGATTCGGCGCCCTTCGTTTCACTCCGGGTCGGCCACTCGTCCCGATAATCAGATGCTCCTTTTGTCGCATCTATCGGGACTCCCTTCGAATCCCTTATAGCCTACTATTATATTTTAAATCAACATGGCAGGCCAGGAGGGATTCGGCGCCCTTCGTTTCACTCCGGGTCGGCCACTCGTCCCGATAATCAGATGCTCCTTTTGTCGCATCTATCGGGACTCCCTTCGAATCCCTTATAGCCTACTATTATATTTTAAATCAACATGGCAGGCCAGGAGGGATTCGAACCCCCAACGCGCGGCTTTGGAGACCGCCGCTCTACCAGTTGGAGCTACTGGCCTATCTCAATGCCGACGTTGCTCCGCCGTTGAGTAGATGCCAGTGCCGGAATTTTTTGCAATGTCGGCAACCATATTTCCTATTTCAACATCGGCATCAATTAACGCCCGTTATTTCTCCTCTTTGTGTAGCGTCCTCTTTTTGCAAAATTTGCAAAACTTCTTTATCTCAAGCCTTCCTGTCTGCTTTTTTTTATTTTTGGTGCTTGTGTAATTCCTTCTCTTGCATTCGGTACATGAAATAACTATAAATTCTCGAGGCATTACGCTATTATCTCCGATACAACCCCTGCGCCTACTGTATGGCCGCCTTCGCGTATTGCAAAGCGCAGCTCTTTTTCCATGGCTATGGGGATAATAAGTTCTCCTTCCAGGTCTACGTTGTCTCCGGGCATG
>Ga0210050_1003239_pt1 | contig 14651 bp, 19 predicted proteins | sample CryGey132114_all_FD_185463 | JGI IMG/M metagenome (GOLD analysis project Ga0210050, IMG submission 185463) | Groundwater microbial communities from aquifer - Crystal Geyser CG22_combo_CG10-13_8/21/14_all (SPAdes) (version 2) | ecosystem: Environmental > Aquatic > Deep subsurface > Groundwater ...
TTGTCTGCCGATATTTCGCAATCGTTCATCTATCGCATCTAAGAGATCTCTTTTTGAAACGACTTTTTTAGCAAGCATAAATCTAAGGATGCCTGTATCTTTTTTGTCCCAAAACACGACACGTTCGTCAGATATTTGTATTTCCGCAATTGCAGAAATGATAGCCTGATTAAGTTTTGTTTGCATTATTTTACCTTTTGTCGAATTGAACAGTTGTCTGTCCTAGACCATAGCAAAAAGACTATAAGAAGTAAAATAGAGCGACATGTGTGTCCGCATACAGTGCCCCTTCGATTTATATTTGAAAAATAGTAAGATGATGTTACTTAGCATGTTGCCTTCTTTATGATGAAGAGAGCTCCTGGACGGCGATATATAAACACATAGCACAACAATAATGGATACATTCTTTCATACCTCACTTCTTGGATTTGGTCACTTTGGCTATGTGATCGTTTTCCTTGTGGCGATATTTGAATCGGTGCCACTTGTTGGTCTCTTCATCCCTGGCATGCTTGTTGTGATTGCTGGTGGATTTATGGTCAGGCTCGGTATCTTGGATATTGGTGGTGTGATCGTTGTTGCAAGTATCGGTGCAATGCTTGGTGATGTGATTGGATACATAATAGGCAAGAAATATGGTTTGTCTTTTTTTGATCGGTATGGAAAATTCTTCTTTTTACATACAGAACGATTTGAAAAGATACGCAGTCTTATGAGTAGGCATACTGGCAAGTCGCTCATTTTTGGTAGGTTTAATTCTTTTACACGATCGTTTACACCGTTTGTAGCAGGCTCATCAAGTGTCTCGTTTGTACGATTCCTTTGGTTTAATATTGTTGGCGGTATTCTCTGGGCAATTGTCTTTGTGTTAGCTGGCTATATTTTTGGGGAAGGATATAAGACAGTGTCTCGGTATATTGGAGGTTTTATTACTATCGCAATTTTCCTCAGCGTGGGTATTGTGTACGCATACCGCTTTATAAACAAGCGAAAGCGTATTTTTTCAAAGTACCATATATATGTACTTGCGGTTAATATTCTCTCACTGTATGTGTTTGCAAAAATTGTTGAAGATGTAAACGCTGGCGAAGCTATAACTAGACTCGATGTATTCATGAATGGAAAGATGGCTCTTTTGCAGAATCCACTACTCAATCAGATAATGATTTTTATTACTGATATTGCGAGTCCGTTGAATTTGTCTATTATGTCGGCGCTTTTGCTTGTTGCGTTGGTTATAAAAAAGAAATGGTACTATGTGGTGCTTTTCTTTGGGGGTATGACTGGCGGAGTATTGCTTGAGCTTCTTTTTAAGTTTTTGATACAGAAGGAGCGTCCACTCAATGCATTGATTGAAGTTTCGGGATATAGCTTTCCAAGTGGACATGCAACAACGGCGATACTATTTTTTGTAATTCTTTTGTATACAGGTAGGGGAATGATACGCAATAGTTTTGTGCGTGTTTTGTGGTATGCGCTTATGATAGGTGCATTTTTAAGTGTGGGATTTAGTCGGGTGTATTTGAATGTGCACTGGCAGAGTGATGTTGTTGCTGGGTTTGCACTTGGTATATTTTGGCTTACATTACTTGTGCTTATAATAAAGTCTGCAATTGCAGTTGGACATCGGTTGTTTAGGGAATAAAAAGAGGTATTTTGAGATAGTAATCTGATAATAAAAAAACTAATTTTATATGCTACTGTACATATATGATGAATCAATTACGAAAGTATAGAAGTGTTCTTATTTTTTCACTTCTCTATGTTATAGGCTTTAGTGCGTATTATATTGCAATTAAAGACTTTGAATTTTTGTGGTATGTATTTGTACTTGTTGCATTATTTGCACTTATATTAAGTACACTGCATCGGTCACAGTTTCCTCCGTATATTGTTTGGGGACTTTCATTGTGGGGTTTGCTACATATGGCAGGAGGGGGTGTCGTCGTAGGAGGGAAGGTATTGTATGCACATATTCTCATACCGCTTTTCAATGGTGGCGGTGAACTTGTGTTATTGAAATATGATCAAGTTGTGCATGCGTTTGGATTCGGTGTGGCAACACTCGTTGTCTATCACCTAATCCGTCCGTATTTAAATGAAAAAGTAAATTGGAAAGTGTTGTATCCTATTATTATCGTAGCGGGCATGGGACTCGGCGCATTGAATGAAATTATTGAATTTGGTGCAGTGCTTTTCTTTCCTGAGACTGGTGTGGGCGGATATATGAACACTGCACTTGATCTTGTATTCAATACGCTTGGTGCTTGTGTTGCAATTATAGGAGTATATATATTTGGTAAAAAAAAGTAGACTCTTTTGTGTTGCATGTTATCATGCAGAAGGAAGGAGTACTCTATATATTATGCAAAACGATACGACTGTTTCTCAGTTCATCTCTCAAGCACTGTGGGCAAGCCCTGATGCAAGAAGAAGCTTTCTCACAGAACCTCCAGATGGAGAAGAAGAAATCTCTTCTGTTGATGCATCAGCTGACCTTTCACGTATACATGAAAATATGCAGAAGAAAGAGCGTCCATGTGGTGTTGTCATGGATACGAATAAAGATAGGGATCAGTTATTATTTTGTTTTTCCTAGATATGATTTATCTAGTATTGGATCAACGCTACTTCTCGTAGCGTTTTCTTTTTGGTAGAGATACGCATACAATATAAGTATGCGTTTTTTAGGAATTGATTATGGTACAAAAAGAGTGGGTTTGGCGATTTCAGATAATGGAAATATTTTTGCGTTGCCTTTGGTAACATTGCCAAACAACCCACGTCTTCTTATTGAAATAAAAAAGATTATTGAAAAGCGTGATGTCGGGTCGATAGTCATAGGGGAATCACGAGACTTTGCTGGTGAGAAAAATAGTGTGATGCGCTACATTGAAGGATTTAAAACATTACTTGAAAAAGAGACAACACTGCCTGTTTACTATGAGCCTGAGTACATGACGTCAGCACAAGCGAGTCGTATTCAAGGCAAACATGCATTGCTTGATGCAAGTGCTGCAGCGCTTATTTTACAAGGGTATTTAGATAAACAATCTGTATAAGTTGTCTTACATAAGGTCTGTCGTGTAGTATAGGGAGATATGATTTCATTTGAACATTTTGCACAGTGTGATATTCGTATCGGACTTATTATTCAAGCAGATATTGTAGAAGGGGCCGATAGGCTTATTGTATTTTCTATTGATGTTGGCGAGGAGGCACCACGAACTATTGTATCGGGGATCCGTGAATTTTATTCAGCACCAGAATCGTTGATAGGAAAGCGTGTGCCAGTACTTATGAATTTAGAGCCACGTGCTATTAAGGGAATTATGAGTGAAGGTATGGTGCTTTATGTAGTAGGGGATGGTACACTCACTACACTTGAGCCAGCAGAAGAAGTGCGTCCTGGTACACCCGTACACTAAACTAGTATTAGTATGTTTTCACCAGTAGTCAGATACATTGATACATATAAAACACGCGTTCGCGATTGGTGTGTTATGCGTGCGGAAAGTACGCATGCGTATTTTTGGCTTTTTATTATTGCATTTACAGAGTCATCTTTTTTCTTGATTCCTCCTGATATAATGCTTGCCTCAATGCTTTTATCGGGCGCGCGCCGTGTCTGGTATCTTGCTGGACTAACTACACTCGGTTCAGTTGCTGGAGGTGTGCTCGGGTATATTATTGGTGCTTTTCTTTTTGAAGTTGCAGGTGATGCGATTGTATCGACGTATGGACTACAGACCGATTTGCTCTACGTACAACAACTTTTTTCAGACAATGCTTTCTGGACGATATTTATATCAGCATTTACACCGATACCGTATAAAGTATTTACTATTGCGAGTGGATTGTTTAGTATTGATTTTCTTACGTTTATTATTGCATCATTGATTGGGCGTGGGTTACGATTTTATATCGTTGCATATCTGTTTAAAAAATACGGTGCATATATTGGTGCAATTTTATTTAGATACTTTAATATTCTTAGTCTCGGTACTGTTGGTATTGTTGTTGTATACATCTTAGTGCGATTGCTCTAATACAAGCGTGATATACTTATGCTTATATGATAGGGTCGCTCTCTAGACATGTAGTGCGTTTTTTTCCGCCTCCGCGGTTTCTTTCTATGGCTGGTGTTGGCTTAGATATTAGTGATACACATATTTATTTTATTGAATTAAATAAACAAGGGCCCAAGCGAATGTTGTTACGATATGGGTGTACACCATTACCAAAAGGAGTTTTTCAAAATGGTGAACTTGTTAATCCAACCCTTTTGAAAGAAACATTACAGACATTTCAAGCCGCACATGGGTTCCATTTTGCACATGTGTCATTACCAGAACCAAAGGGGTACTTATATCAAACACTTATTCCTTCAGTACGGACACGCGGAGAGCTAGAAAGTGCGATTAGTTTTACGTTGGAAGAAAATGTACCACTTGCGCCACAGGAAGCATCTTTTTCATATGTGCCACTGCGTCTTGATTCAAGAGGCAAGTCGCTATCGGTCAGTGTATCTGTGTATGCACGTAAAATCATAGATGAATATAGTGATCTATTACAGGCAAGCAGTATTACGCCACTTTCATTTGAATTGGATTTGCGAGCAGCATCTTCTGCTTGTGTGAAAAAAGGTGATGCACGACCATATATGCTTGTACACATTAGCCGGAATCGAACCGGTATTGCTATTATTTCACAAGGTATTGCGGTGTATGCGGCGAGTGTGTCCGTGGGGAGTGATACATTAACATCAGCAGTGGCAAAATATTTTTCAGTTTCTATGGAAGAGGCAGAGAAAATAAAACGAGAACGTGGATTCGCAAAAGAACGCAATAATGCAGATCTCTTCAATTCTCTTTTGAGTACCATTGCGGTTTTGCGTGATGAGATGATACGACGTCGTGATTTTTGGGATAGTGTTGCTGCTGCACGAGGGGATCACCATGCACCACTTGTAGGTATCATTGTGTCGGGAATGGATGCTGACTTACCAGGATTTGCTGATTTCCTTGGTCTTACTATGAATATGTCTGCACGTACTGCGTCAGTATGGCAAAACGCTTTTTCATTGAATGAGTATATACCGCCAATGTCTCTTCAAGAGTCACTTGAATACACGACAGCAATTGGTCTTGCACTTACATCTAGTTTGTAATATGTTATTTGGCTTTCTTTCAACAAATCAAAAAGACGCACTACAGCATGAATACCACGTGCGTTTAATTATTGTCTGCATCGGGGCATTGACTATTTTGTTTGTAAGTGGGGTGGTCCTGTTGATTCCTACATTAAAATTACTCAATTCTCTTGAGCATATCGCAGTACGCAGTAGTGAAGTAGAGGATATTTCACTAGGTATTAGTGAACGTGAGACAACAGAAGAAACACTTAATCATTTTAGTGTACTGATGAATATATATAAACAACAAGAACAGATGCATCCATCAACGACAATTGTCCGTCTTATTGAACAGATGCCTTCGACGATACAGCTCTCACGTATTTCATTTAGTGATGATGAAAGTAAGGTGACACGTTTTTCTGTAGTAGGGAAGGCAAACACACGTGATGCATTGATTACCTATACCGATGCACTCCGTGCGACAGGACTCTTTTCAGAAGTGACATTACCAATTGAAAATCTTGCAAAGGAGAAAGCATTACCATTTACGTTGGTATTAGTGCCCAAAACGTTACATGAGATTAATGAATAATATGACTGAACACGTACACAACACAAAAAGAAAATTATGGATGAGTGGCGGAGTATTTCTCATCGCATTTGTCGTGCTTGTTGGATTAATAATTTATATTGAACGAGTTGCGGATAGGGTAGCAGAAAAACAACAAGTATTTAATGATTATTTGCAACAAGAAAATTATCTGACTGAATTAAAAGAATTGATGCGTACACTTGATTCGGGACGCACTCGTATTGCACATCAATTTGTAGAGACGGGAGCAGAAGTAGATTATATTGAAGTTATAGAGAATCTCGGCAAAGATACCGGTGTGGAGCTTGATGTGCGCAGTGTTACTCGGGATGAACGTACTTTGGAAAAGAAAAAGAAATATGCAGTCTTACGTCTCGGTATGGTGGCGGAGGGCTCATGGCAAGAGATACTTTCTTTCTTAGGGAGTCTAGAGACTGCGCCACTTGCGCTCTCTATTGAATCATTTGATATGGAAACACATACTGAAGATACGTTGTGGTCAATGCCACTTATTATTACGATTGCATTTGATGAACCAATCATTAGTAGTGAATAAATAATTATGTCTTTCTTAGATAGATTTATAAAAAAGAATAAAAAGACAACGGTGTTTAATAACCCAGTTTTTCCTGTGTATCGAGATTGGGCGCTGATAGTAGGTGTGAGTATTTGTATCTTCTTTCTTATTTTATGGACTGTATCTCGATATAGTCATTCTCTTGAAGAGCGTGTACTTTCTCAGGAATATAAGATGAGCAATGCGCTACAATCTTTCGATACTGCGTTATTTGACGAGATAATAATGTATCTCGATGCGGATGTACAACATAAGAAAGAAATACCGAATATGTTTGTTCGTGTGTTAGATCCACGTTAATTCTCAGAAAGAAAGTATCTTATCTTACAAAGTTATGGTATAGCGTATCCACATATGCCCTTGTACCAGCTTGCCGACAGTGCTCAATAGTATAAGACTTCTAAAACCTTAATAAGGATATCTTAGATAGAGAAGGTGTGATATAACATTTGTAATGCTCCCGTAGTTCAATGGATAGAACAGAGGACTTCTAAGCCTCTGATGTAGGTTCGATTCCTGCCGGGAGCACCATAGTAGAATTTGGAGTATCAATTAGCTGTTTAAGCGTGTAAATATGGGCTGTTTTTGTGGTTCCAAATGTCGAATAGTCGTATAAAACGCCTTCTGGAAAAATCATCTCTTGAAACTTGATCTTGGCGGTCAGTTTTACCTCGTACCAAAGCTTGTAAACATTGACCATAAAGTACAGGCAATAGTTGACGCAAGTTTCCACATCGAACTCCTCGATTTGTAAGTCGTTCCTGTTTAATCGGAGTACGGTTATTTTCTCTTTGATCCGGTCGAGCTCCTCTTTAGCAGTCTCGCTGTCAAAGACATTCTGCTTTGTCAGTTCAACAACTCGTACTTTCTCCTCCTCGACTTTCTCGATATTCCGATCGATGGTAGCTATGTCGGTGTTGAGTTCAGTGTGCTTGCCTTCCCAATAATCAATAATTAAAGATCGGAACATGCCCATTTCCTCTTTCTTGGGAGCAAGCCGGGTAAGAAATTCCATGAAATGTTCCTCGAACACTTCTTTCTTGACGCTTTTCTTGTGGCACTTGGCACAGTGGTAATAGGCATAGCGTCCACCCAGCTGGCCTCGTGACCAGCTTCCGGTAAACCTGCCACCGCACACGCATCGGGCGGTCACTCGCAGAGGAAAGTCCGGATTGAGTGCGCGTTTCGGATGGTTGGTGAGTCGGCCACTTTTAGTGCGTATATAAAACTGGACCCGTTCAAATAACTCGGTAGTGATGAGTGGTTCAAACACACCCTGGTTTTCTTTGCCTTTATGCATAAATGTTCCGGTATAGATTTTGCTTCGGAGCATTTTGTGAATGACCTGCTGTCTAATTTTATTTCCTTTGCTTGTAGTAAATCCTAAGCGGTTTGCCATTCTGGTGATTTCCGATTCTTTGTAAATTCCTTTGGCATATTCCTCAAAAAGTTTTTTCACCATTGGCGCACGTTCCGGATCAGGCACGATGGTCTTATGCCCGCCCGGCTTCATAACGTTGTTGTAGCCAACCGGGGCGACCCATGAGATCTCTCCCTTACTCACTCTTTTATTTATGCCGTCCTTAGTGCGCTCGCTTTTGGCATCGTTATCAAACTGGGCAAATGATGCCATGACGTTTTCTAAAAGCTTGCTCGTGGAGTTGTCGCCACCGATCGGTTCAGTCACTGAGTAAATTCTCACACCGTATTGGCTGAGGAGGGACCGGATCGCGACGTGGTCGGCCATGTTCCGGGCAATGCGATCTATTTTGTAAATCAGGACGGCATCCACTTTGCCTTTGTGTGTTCGGCAGTATTCTAAAAGTCTGACCAGAACTTTGCGATTCATGGTCTTGGCTGATTCACCGGCATCGACGAATGGCTCACAGGCTAGTTCAAACTTGTGGTCGACGACCCATTTTCTGGAGAGATCGACTTGAGACTCCAAGCTAAAGTTATGCTTGGCCTGTTCCTCGGTGGAGACACGTGCATAAATCACGGCTCGCATTGTTGTATTTTTTTGTTCAATCTGTTCATTCATAGGTTTTTCTTTGAAAGAGCTTGGTAAGGACACCCTATGCTATCCCTCGGCACAAGCCAAGCGGTCATTACCCACAATGGCAAAGGTGTAAGTAATCTCGATGGAAACCTTGACCAAGACAGGATGTCTCTTTCGTTCGTGCCACACGTCGAACATGAAAGCGGCCATTTGGTAGTACTGGTTTCGCATGAGCTCAATCTCCTTGTCGCTTTTGGAAGCGTAGGATTTTGGCAGTAATTTTCTACAAGCGTTGATCGTTAACATATTTTTATTTTGTTTCTCCGTCTGCAAGCCACTTTTTTATTATCGCGGCTTTGGCATCTGGATACTGATTGCGTGCCAGAGCAAGTTGCATTTCATAGGGAATAAATTCCCAGCGGTCGCCCGGCTCCATATCTTTGAAATTGATCTTGCTAAGCTCGATCCTGTCTTTCGGATGACCCTCAACACGATCCAGTAATTCTTTGATGGCGGCAAGCTTCACATTGTCTTGCTGACTGCCCATGAGAGCGACCAGCATTTCGTTGGCCAGGCGGAAATTCTGCTCACGAACACGCACACCGGCTTTCCGGACTATGTCTACGGTTTCTTGGTGGATGAGATCCAGTTCCTGCGCGTAAAGCCGATAAGTTTCGTAAAGCGTGCCTGCCTCTTTGAACCAGTCTTTGATTGTTTGCTCGGTAAATTTGGCTTTTCTACTTTTTTCAAACTTCCGATTGACGTCTTCGGCAATGTTTTGGTAGGAATAGCCTTTATATTTCAGCTCAAGCGCGCGTTCGTGGTATTTGGTTATGTGTTTCAGTTTGGCCATAAAAAGTTGGGTTAAGTAGAGTCTTTTCGGCCTCTGTTTGGCATTGCCTTTGGCTTCCCTAGAACCCGATCAAGAATAAATATGGCCGCCTCGAGCTTGACCATGTCATCTTTGCTTTGAAGCAAGGAGACCACTATTTCCGCCCCTTTAGCTGGGTTTCTTTTAAGCACGTCTAGGGCGTTCTCCATTTCTTCGGTGTATTCATTCATGGCTTCATTGATTTAATTAATTCCTCTCGACCCTCAACAAGAGCGTCAAATGATTCCTCGTCTTTTTGCTCGGCGTAGGCACGTTTATCTTTGAGATCCTCGAGGGCTTTCTTTTTCTGATAAAAATCTTCGTATGCTTTCAGATTGGGACCCACCGCCCAGCCATAATTCGGATGTTCCTTTTTTACATGGCGACGGGATATTGCTTTGACCTCGAGCAGGTGTTGAATGATACCGGCATCGGTAAGACCAACGATGTCATTGCGAACACGTCTTGGGTTTATGCTTTCTGGAAATTCCCGCTTGCCGAATTTAAACGCCGGAATCACATCTTTCGGTTCTCCATAAACCCAGAGTGGATATTTAAGCGTTATTGTTTTCAAATTCTCTAGCAGTACTTCAAAATCCCGGATGGCTTTCTTTTCCTCCGGCTTATTCAGATCGTATTCGGTTTTTACGGCTTCAGCCGATTGACTGTATTTCATACGATAAATTTAAAGAGAGTCTCAAGGGTGTATTTCTTGAGCCAACCTTGCTTGGCCGCTTCCTGAATTTTCTTGAATCCATCAATAAGCCGTTTGTCCTCAAATGGCTCTAGATTCTTTGCTGGTCTCAAGTTTCGTCTTATAAATACCTCCCACTGCTTCTTGGTCTGAAAATCGGGCTCAATCGTGTCTGCCCAGTTACCAATGATTCGAACGTGCTTCTGATTACTCTTACTGCACCAATCCACGAATTCCTTGAGCGTCATTGGAATCTCCAAATTGTCCGGGACCGGTGCAGTAGTTTTTTGTATATTTAGTTTTGTAGGGATTACCTTTTGTATACTTTGCTTTGCGAAATTCGGTTTATGAAGTTCGCTTTTGGAAGAGGTTACATATACATCTTCGCTTTCCGAAGATGTCCGAAGTAGGATAGCTGGACCTAAACGATAATAGATATTTTTGCCGCGTCGCTTGTCTTTGGTGTCTAAAAGTTCACCACTATGATCTCTGGCTTCTATCCAACCTTTCTGAATACACCGGTCAATGGCTTTCGATATGGCACCGGACTCACGGCCGGTTTTCTGTTTGAGCTGATAGTGCGAAATCCAATCCTCCTCTTTTCGCATTCCTTTCTCCCGATCCAAAACCCAGCCGAGCGTGGCCCGGGTGACGATAAGCACGACCCGGAGCTCGGTGTCGGACATTTCTTTCATCAGACCGTTAAAGATAATGTTCGGCGTTTGAGTTGTGTTTGGGATGTTGTCCATATTATTTTTCGTATAAGAGGGTCTTGAGCTTGCGTATGGCCGATATAAAATCCCTCACGTTTATTTCCGCTTCTCCGTCAAAGTTGTATTCGTTCATGAGCACGGATCGCATGTCCGATTCCACAAACACAAATGACCGACGGCTGGGTTCGTCGGTTTGATTGAGTCCTATGAGCTGGATGCCTCTTGCTAGAAGAAAACAGCTTAAATAGAAATCGGTGGTGTTATACGTTGGCTGTGATTTTTTGATTTTCATAATGATGCTTATTCTTATAAATAAAAACAGACTGTTTTATTCCAGTCTGCTCTCGCGCCCGTGATTCACCTTCGAGTCACCCGGACTCGCAATTTATTTCTTGATCCAAGCCCGCTGTTTCTTCCAGCAGATAAACTCGTCTATGCCGAATTTCTCCTTGATTTTCTTATTCACCGCGAGGCGAGCATCGCGTATGCTTCGCTTCGGCTCCCTTCTGGCCAAGTCGGCCGCTTCCATGATGTCGATCTCCATTACCGGCGTGCCGAAAGGAACGGCGAACAATGCTTTACAGAGAAAATATTGATTTGTGTTGATTGTGATTGGGCAGACTTTTTCGCCCTGGGTTATATCACCGGTTTCTTCGTTAAAAACTATTCTGCTGTCCACGAGCTTTTGTTCCGGGACCGGTTCAAGATTGAGCCATTGCCAGTATTCCCAAAGGCCTATCCTGCTCGGCCTGGTGATTACAAAATCACCGTCACTCCATCGGTAGCTTGATATCAGCTTTTTCTTTTTAAGCTCGACGAGAACAGTTTCTTGGTCAGAAATATCAAAGTGAGGAGACGGGAAATTAAAATAAACCTTGGACGGAACACGTGTCAGATTATCCAGCCGGTCTATGAGAGCTTTGATGAAGCTCTTTTTCTCATTCTCATTTTTCATATTCATTATCCAGTCAAACAAAAGGCTCGCGATCTAATACCACAGAACGTGATAACAGATCGCGAGCCCTTGAATTCGGAATACCTTTCAGGTTGCCTCGTGAGGCACTTATTTAACTGTTGGATTTATTTTATCACTTTTTACTATTGCATCATAGGTACCTTGTGTAAAAAGACCGGATGACCCGAATAAGCATAGTATTCACGTTGTACTATGCTTATTTCCCCTTTTTTGCATAGTACAGTGATTAAACTATGCAACTTGGACGAAATGTCGGTTTTTGAACTGGATGTTAGGTTAAAGCTCACTTCCAGTTCGCGTTTCCGTAATGATACAAAAGTGTCATATTACGGAAACGCCAAAGGAGAGCAAAACCTATTTAGTAAATACGGCCTGGAAGCCTTTATTTTAGGGCTAATATGCTTCTCCTGATCCTCTATATCACTACACTGATATAGTACTGTTTTATTCCGTTTACATATTGAAAACGTGAAAATATAAGAAAAAAGAGAGGTTTTCACGATTACAGTTGACAAAAGCGTGAAAAAGACTATACTTACTCCATATGGCTAAAACATCTGTAGCATTTAATAAAATCAACCTACTTCGGGAAAGATACTACAAAGCATCAATAGGAAAAGATGCGCTTATTAAGCTTATAAGCGAAGCGGAAGTCGCCGATCAAGTATATAACTCGAACGCTATCGAGAACAGCACGCTTTCTCTTGAAGAGACAGAAAAGATACTTCTCCAAATCGATCTTGATCGGTATATCTCTGAACGAGAAATATTCGAAGCAAAAAATCTTGCCCGAGTTGTATCGTACATCGACAAAAGAGCTAAAGAACAAGAGATCGGCTTTGATGTCATCTTGTCACTCCACAAGATGCTTATGTCGAATATCCGCGATGAAATTGCCGGAAGATTTCGCAAAGATGACGAGTATGTTCGTGTCGGAAGTCATATTGCTCCCGCTCCAAAAGAAATAAACGGAAGTCTTGAAAAAATGCTTTCGGAATACAACGCTACGAGCCATGAAAATATCATCAAACGTATCGCCCGACTTCATCTTGCCTTTGAGTATCTCCACCCATTTAATGATGGCAATGGTCGCATTGGACGGGTCATCAATAACTACCTGCTCATACGAGAAGGTTTCGTGCCGATAAATATTAAGTTCATCGACAGGAAGAAATACTACGATGCCTTCAATGAATTTGATGAAAAAGGTGCAACCGGAATCATGGAGGGGATCGTTGGTAAGGCACTTACCAATAGCTACCACAAACGCTTGGCTTATTTAGAGGGTAAGAAGATTGTTATGCTTTCTGATTATGCAAAAAATAATAAGCTCTCCCATTCAAACCTTATAAATAAGGCGACTCGTCAAACCATCGAGGCCTTTTTAGAAAAAGGTGTCTGGAAGATTGGAGAGGAGTCTTTGAATGGCCCCGAGGAACAAAAATAATATATGGCATCACTAAACTGGATTGGAAAAGAAGCTGTAGTAAACCACGATAAGGAGGTACCTTTTAAGTTGCTGAAAAAGGTTAAGACAGCATCCGTTGGTGACAATTCTCAAAATCTTATAATCCACGGCGATAATCTCGAGGCCTTGAAGGCATTGATGCCTCATTACTACGGCAAAATAAAATGCATTTATATCGATCCACCCTATAACACCGGTAATGAGGGTTGGGTATACAACGATAAAGTTAATTCTCCCAAGATCAAGCAGTGGCTCGGCAAGGTTGTTGGCCGGGAATCAGAGGATTTGACACGGCACGATAAGTGGCTTTGCATGATCTATCCTAGGTTAAAACTATTAAGGGACTTACTGACAGAGGATGGTTCTATCTTTGTTTCAATCGATGATAACGAGCACTGTAATCTACGGCTCGCCATGGACGATATCTTTGGGGAGATAAATTTCGTAACGACCATAATTTGGCAGAAGAAATATACACAAAGTAATGATGCAAAGTATTTTTCAAATACGCACGATTTTATAATTTGTTATGCAAAAAATAAAGAAAACAAGAATTTTAAGATAAATCTACTGGCAAGAACCGAGGAGCAAGATGCACGTTATAAAAATCCTGATAAAGACCCTCGTGGGGTCTGGATGACTCAACCCCTACACGCAAAGAGCGGTACGGATAAGACCTATGAGTTCACTTTCTCAAACGGTGTGAAGTGGAAACCACCTGCTGGCACGTTCCCTCGATATAGCATCAATACTCTAAAAGAAGCTGATGCAGGAGGTACGATTTGGTTTGGAAAAAATGGGAGTGCTGTTCCTCGCCTTAAGAAATATCTTGCTGAAATGAAGCATGGTGTGATTCCTAAAACAATATGGTTATATGACGAAGTTGGAAGTAATGACGATGCCAAGCGAGCCATAAAACATCTATTCGATGATAATCCTTTTGATTCTCCAAAACCTCCCTCACTGATTAAGCAGATCATTAAACTTTCAAGTAATCCCGACGATACAGTTCTAGATTCCTTTGCTGGCTCCGGCACGACCGGCCATGCGGTTTTGGATTTGAATAAAGAGGATGGTGGTACTCGCAAATTTATCATGGTTGAAATGGAGGATAAAGTTGCAAAAGATATAACTGCCGAGAGAGTCAAAAGAGCAATTAAAAAATATGGTTACAAGGATGGTTTTGAATACTGCGAACTTGATAAGCCTCTTTTTAATGAACACGGCCAGATTGAAGAAACTTGCGACTTTAGACAGTTTGCTACTTACATTTATTTTACCGAGACTCAAACGAATATAGACCCCAAGAAAATTGATGAGAATTTCATCGGTGAACTCGATACGACCGAATATTACCTACTCTACAAAGGCAAGAATAGGAACGACCTTGATAAATCATTTCTCAAAAAGATTAAGGATACCGATAGCAAGAAAGTGATATATGCAGACCGGTGTCTGATTGATGATGATACGCTCGCAAGGCACAATATCGTCTTCAAGCAGATCCCTTATGAAGTAAAAGTCTACTAATACTATGGAACTTAAAAAATACCAAAAAAATACATTAGAAACGCTCGAACAATTCTTGAAGGAATTGCGTAAGGCAGACCTCGAGTATGCT
>Ga0210050_1003243_pt1 | contig 14641 bp, 15 predicted proteins | sample CryGey132114_all_FD_185463 | JGI IMG/M metagenome (GOLD analysis project Ga0210050, IMG submission 185463) | Groundwater microbial communities from aquifer - Crystal Geyser CG22_combo_CG10-13_8/21/14_all (SPAdes) (version 2) | ecosystem: Environmental > Aquatic > Deep subsurface > Groundwater ...
CGGATCGCGGAGATTTTAAAAAGCGTGGGGCTTGAAAAAATCATAGGCAGGAAAAATGCCTATCCACATGAACTTTCAGGCGGGATGCAGCAGCGCGCTATGATAGGGATGGCGATTGTGTCCAGGCCGGATTTATTGGTGCTGGATGAACCGACTACCGCGCTTGACGTTACTGTGCAGCGCCAGATATTGGACCTTATCATGGAACTAAAAAATAAGATGAACCTGGCTATTCTTTTTATATCCCACGATCTGAGAATAGTTTTTAATATAGCCGATAAGATCGCTATTATGTACGCAGGTAAGATTATTGAATTTGGTCCGAAGGAAAAAATAGTTTCCAGCCCGGCTCATCCATATACAATAGGCCTGATAGATTCAATCCCTTCATTAGAGCATAGAAAAAAACCTTTTAACGCGATAAGCGGGAAGGCGCCGTTATTTTCTGAACTTCCCCAAGGATGCAAGTTTTATCCCAGATGCAGGTTCAGGATAGATAAATGTACGGAAAAAGAGCCGGAATTAAGGGATGTGTCAGGAGGACAGGCGTCGAGGTGCATCAGAATAGAGGAACTTAAATCAAATGGAACTATTAAAAATAGATAATTTACGCAAGACTTTCAAGAAACACAATACAAGAGCTGTGGATGACGTGAGTTTTTCTGTTTTTAAAGGCGAGGTTCTGGGGCTGGTAGGGGAATCAGGATGCGGCAAGAGCACGCTTGCGAAGCTGGCACTGCGCCTCCTCGAAGCGGATAAAGGCAGTATTTTTTATAAAGGCAGGGATTTATTAAACATTTCGCATGGCGACATGAGAAAAACGCGCAAGGACCTGCAGATAATATTCCAGGACCCATACGCGTCTTTGGACCCCAGGATGAAGGCGGGTAAGGTGATAGAAGAGGTCTATCATATACATAAAAATGTTTCCGGCCGAGAGCGTAAAAACAAAACCATAGAGCTTTTAGAAACAGTAGGCCTCGGCGAAACTTACCTGAACAGGCTGCCTTCGGAACTTTCGGGCGGGGAACGCCAGCGTATAGGCATAGCAAGGGCCCTGGCAACTGACCCGGAATTTATAATATGCGATGAGCCTGTGTCAAGCCTTGATATATCTGTGCAGGCCCAGATATTGAATCTTTTGATAGAACTGCAAAAAAGGAAAAATCTTACCTACCTTTTTATAAGCCATGATCTGGGAGTCATAGGCTCCATATGCGACAGGGTAATGGTCATGCAGTCAGGCAAGCTTATTGAATCAGGCTCGTGCGAAAATGTCTTTAAAAACCCTCAGCATCCGTATACAAAAACCCTTCTTGAATCTGCTTTATTGCCATAAGATGTAATGCTTTCGATATTAGGCTACAGTAATCGTTTTGGCCAGCCCTGGCAGGTTTTGAGAAAAGCCTCGCCGATTCGAGTGGGCATGGTGCCCTGTCCAGGCAGGCCGTTCGGCACTGAAACTGGTTTCGCCGCGCGCTACGGCTTACGGCTCATTTTTTATACTGAAGGTAGTCTTGGCAGTATAAAAATCTCGCCGTAATTCTTTGCGCGCTTATATATAAGACCCAATGATGCCGAAACGTTTCTGAGGTGCCTCAGGCCTGCCTGGACAGGACAAGCGTTTTTTCGAAAACCTGCCAGAGCTGGTTATTATAATATGCGTTATATATCTATTCAAATAGTACACTTTAATCGCCATAAGAATATTTGCTTTTTAAATTGAATTGTTATATAATAATTGCCCTATGAGAAGCGTGCTTACATTTATAATGGCCGGAGGAAAGGGCGAGAGGCTTTATCCGCTTACCAAGGACAGGGCAAAGCCCGCGGTGCCTTTCGGAGGCATATACAGGATTATAGACTTTACGCTGTCGAATTGCATTAATTCAGGCTTGAGGAAAATTCACGTCCTTACCCAGTATAAATCCTATTCTCTTACAAGGCATATTTCAACGGGATGGAATGTATTGAACGGGGAACTCGGGGAGTATATAGACGCTATCCCTGCGCAGCAAAGGGTGGATGATCACTGGTATAAAGGCACGGCTGATTCTATCTACCAGAATATATACGCTATTGAAGACGAAAAACCAAAATATGTATTGATTCTGGCCGGAGATCATGTTTATAAAATGGATTACAGGGAGATGCTGGATTTTCATAAAGAAAACAAGGCGGATCTTACCGTAAGCGTGATAGAGGTCCCCAAGGAAAAGGCAGGGGAATTCGGGGTATGCGAGGTGGATAAGGATCTGAAAGTAAAAAATATCATAGAAAAGCCGAAGAAACAGGTGGAAAAGGTAAGCGCCGGGAAATCAGTATATGCCTCAATGGGCATTTACATATTTAATACAGATGTCCTGGAAAAGGTGCTTGAAGAGGATGCCAGGGATGAAAAATCCAGCCACGATTTTGCGAAAAATATTATTCCCCTGATGCTTTCTTCCAGCAGGGTATATGCCTTCAATTTTAAGGATAAAGATAGCGGCCGGTCAAAATACTGGAAAGATGTCGGAAGCATAGACGCATATTTCGAAGTCAATATGGACCTGATACAGGTCGTACCTCTGATAAATTTATATGATAAGGCGTGGCCTTTCAGGACATACCAGGGGCAATACGGGCCTACAAAAAGCGTATGGGCGGAGGAGGATAGCAATAGGATAGGCATGGCGCTGAATTCTATTATTTCTAACGGCTGTATTATCAGCGGAGGCAAGGTAAAATCCAGCATACTTTCCCCTGACGTCAGGATAAATAGTTTTTCAGAGGTTAGCGATTCGATACTCATGGAAGGCGTTGATATAGGCAGATACGCCAAGGTAAAAAGAGCTATCATAGATAAAAATGTAAAAGTGCCTCAAAATATGGAGATAGGGTATAGTTCAGAAGAAGACAAAAAAAGATTTACTGTGACAGAGTCAGGGATAGTGGTGATACCGAAGGGCATGGTGTTATAAATGATTAGAAAAGCCACGATAGAAGATATAAAGGATATGCAAGAACTTATAAATTTTTACGCCAAACAGGATCGCATGCTGCCCAGGTCTTTAAATGAGCTATATGAAACTATAAGGGATTTTTTTGTGTATGAAGAAGCCGGAAAGATTTTAGGATGCTGCAGCCTTCACATAGCATGGGAGAACCTGGCAGAGGTGAAGTCTCTTGCGGTAGGCGAGGCCAGCCAGAAAAAAGGCATCGGAGCCATGCTCGTAAGAGAGGCGCTGGAAGACGCTAAAAAATTAAAGGTAAAAAGGGTTTTTGCGCTTACTTATGTGCCGGAGTTTTTTGAAAGGCTCGGGTTCAAAAGGATAGCGCACGCTGAATTGCCGCATAAAATCTGGTCAGAGTGCATCAAGTGCATAAAATTTCCGGATTGCGAAGAAAACGCTTTAGCCCTGGATATTTAAATGACATATACAATCACTGAAAAAATACTGCGGGCTCATACAGATAAAAAATCTATCGCCCCGGGGGATTTTATTTACGCAAAAATAGATCTGGCGCTCGGGAACGATATTACCGCGCCTATCGCGATACAAGAGTTCGAGGCAACAGGGGCTAAAAAGGTATTTAATAAACGCAAGATCGCGCTGGTGCCGGATCATTTTACGCCCGCTAAAGACAGAAAAAGCGCTGAACAGGCAAAGATACTTCAGGGATTCGCCAGAAAACATAAAATAGTCAATTATTTTGAAATAGGAAGGGTCGGAGTGGAGCACGCGCTTTTGCCTGAGATAGGGCTTGTGGGGCCGGGGGATTTAATCATAGGCGCTGATTCCCATACCTGTACATACGGGGCCCTGGGGGCATTTTCAACAGGCATCGGCTCCACTGATCTGGCGGCCGGGTTTATAACCGGATGCGTCTGGCTTAAAGTCCCGGAGACCATAAAATTTATATATAGCGGAAAATTGAAAAAATGGGTTGGCGGAAAAGACCTGGTTTTGCATACCATAGGGGATATCGGAGTTGATGGCGCATTGTATATGGCGATGGAGTTTACGGGAGAGGCCATAAGAGCGCTTTCTATGGACGATAGATTCGCCATGTGCAATATGGCAATAGAGGCAGGCGGGAAATCAGGAATTATTGAGCCGGACGAAGTCACGAGAAAATATATTAGAAGCGAGGGGAGAAAGGTTAAAGGCGTGTTCTATAAAAGCGATGAAGGGGCCAGGTATTGCAAGACAATAGAATATGATGTGAACAAAATTGAGCCGCAGGTTTCCGCGCCTCATTTGCCCAGCAATTCCGGGCCTGTAAGCAAATTCAGAAAGATAAACATAGACCAGTCGGTTATCGGTTCCTGCACAAACGGAAGGATTTCCGACCTAAGGATTGCCGCTAAGATTTTAAAAGGCAAAAAGGTTAATTCAAGGGTGAGGCTGGTGATTATCCCTGCCACTCAAAAGATCTATTCCCAGGCTATTAAAGAAGGCCTGGCTGATATATTTCTAAATGCAGGCGGGGTTTTTTCGACTCCGAGCTGCGGGCCGTGCCTGGGCGGACATCTGGGGATACTGGCGAGCGGGGAAAAGGCTATTGCCACTACGAACAGGAATTTCAGGGGCAGGATGGGGCATCCTGACAGCGAGGTATATCTGTCAAATCCTGCAGTGGCTGCGGCAAGCGCAATAAAAGGCAGGATCGCGCATCCGGAGGAAGCATGAAGTTTAAGGGAAAGGTTTGGAAATTCAAGGACGATGTCAATACGGATGAGATAATTCCTGCCAGGTATTTGAATACAACGGATCCCAGGGAATTAGGAGCCCACTGCATGGAGGATATTGACAAAGAGTTTTCAAAAAAGATATCCAGGGGAGATATAATAGTGGCGGGAAAGAATTTCGGATGCGGCTCTTCAAGGGAACACGCGCAGATTTCGATAAAAGGCGCCGGCATATCCTGCGTGATCGCGCAAAGCTTTGCCAGGATATTTTTGAGAAACTCAATAAATATGGGCCTGGCTATATTGGAAATCAAGGATGTGGGCGGGATAAAGGAAGGGGATTATTTAGAAGTGGATTTAGCGAGCGGCTCGGTTTCAAATCTTACAGAGCATAAAGAATACAAAGCAAAGCCGTTTCCGAAGTTCATACAGGATGTCATAAAATCAGGTGGGCTTTTAAAATGGATCGGAAAGAGAGGAACCAAGCAATGTACAAGATAGCGGTAATAGGAGGAGACGGGACAGGGCCTGAGGTTGTCAGAGAAGGGCTAAAGGTATTAGCCAGCGTAAGCGAAAAAGCAGGTTTTAAATACGAAACAGTGGATTATGATTTAGGCGGCGACAGATATTTAAAGACAAAGGAGCTCGTGCCTGAATCTGTTTTAAAGGAGCTATCAAAGGCAGATGCGATATTTCTCGGGGCGATAGGCCATCCTGATGTGAAACCCGGGATATTGGAACAGGGAATTCTTTTAAAACTGAGATTTTCATTGGACCAGTATATTAATCTCAGGCCTGTTAAGCTTTATAATTCTGATTTTTGCCCGCTGAAAGATAAAAAACCGGAGGATATTGATTTTGTGGTGGTGAGGGAAAATTCAGAAGGGCTTTATAAGGGCCTGGGGGAGTTTCAGAATAAAGGCACGAAAGACGAGGTAGCGATACAGATTTCCCATAACACCAGAAAAGGCGTCGAGCGCTGCATCAGGTACGCGTTTGAATATACCAGGAAAAGAAATAAGGATAAGAAATTAACTCTTTGCGGAAAAACCAACGTGCTTACGTTTGCATGGGACCTCTGGCAGAGGACATTTAATGAAGTGGCCGGCGAATACAAGGATATAACCACTGACTACGCTCACGTGGACGCCACGACAATGTGGTTTGTAAAAAACCCGGAATGGTTCGATGTGATAGTGACAGACAATATGTTCGGGGATATCATCACTGATCTGGGCGCGATGGTGCAGGGCGGAATGGGCATAGCAGCCGGCGGAAATATAAACCCGGAAGGCGTTTCCATGTTTGAGCCCATAGGCGGCTCAGCCCCTAAATACACAGGGAAAAATGTTATCAATCCTCTTGCCGCAATATGCGCAATGGGCATGATGCTTGAAAATTTAGGGGAAGAAAAAGCCGGTAAGCAAGTGGAAGACGCTGTAATAAAATTGGTAAAGACAAAGTTAAAATCTCTCGCGGCCGGGAAAATGGGATATTCTACGACTGAGATCGGGGACCTGGTTGTGAAAAATTTATAGAGATTGCTTCGTCGCTGTGCTCCTCGCAATGACATCACAGAGTGTCATTGCGAGCGAATGAAATGAGCGAAGCAATCCCAAAAAACAGGAATTTAAGATGAATAAAAAATATAATGTTGCAGTCATAGGCGTGGGTGTTGTCGGAGTGGAAATGTTAAGGGTCTTAAAAGAAAGGCATTTTCCTGTAGCCAGGCTGAGCGTTTTAGCCAGATCAGCCAGGAATATCAATGTGGACGGCGTTACCTATCCTGTGCAGGCTATTTCTAACGAGGCGTTTGAAGGCGTAGACATAGCTTTATTTGCGGGAACCGAAGGAGAAAAAGGCGCAGCCGCTACTTATGCCAGCGAGGCGGTGAAAAGAGGAGCGGTGGTGATTGATAATGGAGCTGATTTCAGAATGGATCCGAAAGTGCCGCTAGTAGTGCCGGAGGTTAATGCCAAGGATGTGAAAAAACATAAAGGCATAATAGCAAACCCGAATTGCTCTACTATCCAGATGGTCGTGGCTTTATGGCCTATTTATAAAAAGGCCGGGATAAAAAGGGTCGTCGTGACCACGCTCCAGGCTTCTTCAGGCGCGGGCAAATCAGCTGTCGAGCAGTTAAAAGAAGAAAATTCAAAGATTGCCCGGGGCGGGTATGCAAGCGTGCAGGCGGATGTGGAAAATAAATCAATGCCTCAGCAGCTGGCGTATAACGTATTTCCTCATATAGGCGGATTCAGCGATTCTGATTATACCAGCGAAGAATGGAAACTGGTCAAGGAAACCCATAAGATTATGTATGACGACAAAATAAACATCTCCGCTACCACTGTCAGGGTGCCTGTCAGGACAGGACATTCCGAGGCTATTTATATAGAGACAGATAAATGTATCTCTCCGGAAGAAGCCAAAGATATCCTCTCTAAATCCAGCGGCATAATCCTGGTTGACGATCCGAAAAATAACCTTTACCCTATGCCGAAAGATGCGGAAGGCAGAGATGAGGTTTTTGTGGGCCGCGTAAGAAAAGATCCGTTTGTGAAAAATGGGCTATGGCTCTGGGTGGTGGCTGATAACCTGCGCAAAGGTGCCGCTACTAACGCTGTCGAGATCGCAGAATGCGTAATATCAAGCTGATAATTGAATACGATGGTTCCGGGTTTAACGGATGGCAGGCGCAAAGATTTAAGGATAAAAAATTAAGAACCATACAGGAAGAAATAGAAAAAGCAGGTAAAAAGCTTTTTGGGAAAAAGATTTCTCTTACAGGCTCATCCAGGACAGACGCAGGCGTTCACGCAAAAGCCCAGGCAGCAAATTTCAGGATAACTTCAAATCTCCCTCTTAATAAGATCTTAAATGGCTTGAATAGTTTTTTGCCGGGTTCTATATCTGTAACTTCCGCAGAGGATGTAAAGCTGGAATTTCATTCCAGAAAAGATTCCAAGGGAAAAATATATAAATATAGAATACTCAACAGAAGGATGCGATCGCCGCTATTTTCAAAATACGCGGCGTTTGTACCGTATAACCTTAACATAGATAACATGAAAAAGGCATCCAGATATCTTGTCGGAAGAAAAGATTTCAAATCTTTTCAGACAACTGATAAAAAGGAAAAGGCTTCAGTCAGGACTGTTAAAAAAATACAGATAATTTCCAATCCCCCGATAATGGATATTTATATTCAGGCAGACGGATTTTTATATAATATGGCGCGTAATATCGCAGGCACTTTGATTGAAGTCGGAAGAGGCAGGTTTAAACCTGAAAAAGTAAAAGAGATCCTTGCAAAAAGGCATAGGTCCAGCGCCGGGCAGACTGCGACTGCAAAAGGCCTGTGCCTTGAAGAGGTATTTTATTGATGGGTTATGAAACAGCTTTAAAAAAAGCGTGGGATGCGGTACAGGATGCCGGGGTGAACGAGCAGTACCTTAAGTTCCTGAACGATGAGTATGAAATAGATTATACAGAGAAGAATATTATTTCCATGTCATGCAATGCCCCTGCCAAAGATTTTTATAAATTACTGCTGCTTCATTACATAGCAAATGAGAATAAGGTAATGAGATTGAGGCGCGATGAATGGATATCATTCAAGGACATGGACGGCGGAGAGGCGTATTTCCCGGCGTTTGAAAAAAGGGCAATAGACCCGATCCTCAGAAAATACGGGGATAATCCTTCCGGCATATTTGAACGGGCCGGATTTTTAAACGCAGAAAAAATAGATACAGGCACAGCCGGCATATCGATAAATGCTTTCCCGAAAATAAAAGTAGCTGTTACGCTGTGGGCAAAGGATGACGAGTTTCCGGCAGGGTGCAGCATGCTGTTTAACCCGGAGATAAAGGATATTTTTCCAACCGAAGATGCGGCGGTTCTCGGCGGAATAATAGCGGCTTTAATATGAAAATGTTTTATGAAGTGGATCCGTTTAACAGGCTTATTGCGGGAAACCCGTCCGGAGCGCCCAGGCGTTCCAGGGTAAAAAAGTTCAGGCGGGTGATTAGCGGGCAGTTCAGGACGGACGGAAAAAATAATCTTTCTTACGAGGTAAATAAATCCCAGGGGATAGATATGCCCCAGAAGATAAAATTCTCAGGGAAATATTCTTTAGATAAAGATCATAAGCTTACTTTTACCCTGAATAAATGGAACAATCAGTGCGAGGGCAACAGGCTTACCCTTAAGGCTAAATTAATAGACGCAAAGAGCAGTGAAATCGCGTTTTTGATAAATTCAAGATCAGGCGAAAATAAAAGACTGGGCTATATAATGAAACTTTACGGCTCCTGGCAGGCTGATAAATATAACAGGCTTACTTTTGGAATCGAACGGGAGAGAGATGATGCGGATAGCCTTGTCTTATCAGGCGCGTGGGAGATAAATAAAAATAACGAAATAATATATAAATACGGGGAAGAATCCAGGATAATTACTTTCAGGGGTTCCTGGCATATTTCGGAAAGAAATAGGATCAGCTATACACTGGATAAGAAGATTAATTCAGGATTCAATTTTAAATCTTCTCTTGGAACGCTGGTTTCGAAAGACAAAGAGAGATCCTTGGCATTTGATGTAGGCATAGGCATATCTAAAGCTAAAAAACTGAAAAGAAGGATTATTTTATCCGGCAAATGGAAAATAGCCAGAGGCAAAGAACTGATTCTGGAAACGTCGGATATCGAAGAAGGCGGGGTAAGATTGAAACTTACAAAAGAAATGTTTGACAGGCAGGCCATAGCCTATATAGAATCTATAGTTAAGGATAGCGAGCGCTATATAGGAGGAGGGATGACATTCAGGTGGTAATAACGCGGCGTAAAAATAACAGGAATGGCTTTACGTTACTTGAACTTATGATAGCCGTGGGCGTGCTCGTGGTGGCTCTCGTAGGGCTATTGGGGGTTTTTGCCCATCTGATACTTCTAAACGAAAATTCAGGCAAGCTTACCCTGGCTGTAACAGCCTGCCAGGCAAAGCTGGAGGAAATACGGAATACAGGTTTTTCAACCGTATATTTAAATTATAACGGGACAAATTTTAATCCTGCCGGGTTTAGTTCCGGAGAAGCGAAAGGCGCAATTTCCATTAATAATTCGAACCCGAATCTATTGCAGATTTTTATCAGCGTGTCCTGGAGGACCAGGTCTAACAGGGTCATAGGAGAGGATAAAAATCTTAACGGGATACGGGACGGCGGAGAAGATTCAAATGAAAACGGAAGGCTGGATTCTCCCGGGCAGATCCTGACATTGATGGCTCAAAGATGACGAAAAACAATAAAGGTTTTACACTGGTTGAAATAATAATAGTCGCATTTTTATTTTCAATAATATTTGCGGCTATTTTCAGCGTGCTGGCAACAGGCAGGAATTCAATGAGCGCGGGAGAGTCGCAGATAAGCGTGCAAGAATCCTGCCGCAACAGCCTTGACGCTATGGTCAGGGAACTGCGCCAGGCAGGCGCATCGACAATATCAGATGTTCCGGCAGACGGGGCAGATTATACCGCGATAACATTTCAGATACCTGTATCCATATCTGCGACAGGGCCTGTGTGGTCTGCCAATATAAGGTATTCGCTGGGCGGGTTGAACGGGACGCAATTATTGAGGACCCAGTCCGGGAATCAAAGGGTAGTGGGAAACAATAGTTCTTCGCTTATTTTTAATAGAAGCGCGGTAAATCCAAATGTGGTGAATATAAGCATTACCGCGCAAAAAAATACATTTTCCGGGTTTACAGCAAGGCAGTCCAGCATAACGCTTACGTCCCGGGTAAAGCTGAGAAATTAAATATGGCAGCCTTAAAAAATAAAAAAGGTTTTATTCTGATAAGCGCCTATATGATAGTGTCTGTGCTGATCATACTTGCCACCGCATTTTCTGCCAGAAGCATCGGAGAAAAGAGAGTGGCTGATAAAGAAAGAGACACTATCCAGGCCTTATGGCTTGCAGAAGCAGGCCTGGACAGGGCTATCGCGGAATTGCCAAATACTCCTCTGTCGGGAACGCTCGGGACAGGGTTAGCTTATTCTACCCAAACCACTGCTTTGACCGCCTCCATGTATCTTATAACTTCTACAGGCGGAGTTCCGTCTACAGCAGTAAACCCTGATAATGCTATCCGCAAAGTAAGCGCTATAATTGAAAGGCCGTTAAACCCTGCTAGTTCAGGAGATATTATATCTGCCATTACTGCAAGCGGAGATGTAGAAGTAAAAGGAAGCGCGCAGGTAAACGGCACGATAGATGAAGAGAATGCGGTGTTTAATTTCGAAGATGTGTTCGGAATTTCTAAGGAAGCAATGAAGAATGGCGCCACACATAGTTACACTGACCCTGCGAACAATATAACCCCTGTTGACCATACTACATGGGTGGATATCAATTCCCTGACAGAGATGAAGATAACAGAGACAGGCTGGTCAGGAAACGGTATTTTAGTAGTGGATGGAAATCTTAATATAACAGGCGGCACTTTTTCAGGGATTATCTGGGTTATAGGAACTTTGCGTGTGAGCGGTAATCCAGTGATAGACGGAGCTATATTTGTAGAAAGCGGCGCAGAAGTTGATACTACCCTTACCGGAAATCCCACGATTAATTATGATTCAGGAACAATAGGCGATGCATTCAATTTTATACCATCCTCATCGGCCCCTTATTTAGTAAACTGGAAAGAAGATTGAGAGTGCGGCATACGGTAAATATGATGAAAAAGTTTGTTCTTATCATAGCAAGCTTTATCAGCCTTTTTCTGGAGCTCTCTTTAATCAGGTGGGTGCCTGCCCATGTTTTTTCTGTAGCGTTTTTTTCAAACGTAATTCTCATAGCTTCTTTTTTGGGATTAGGCCTGGGTTTTCTTTTATCAGGGAAAAAATGGGAAATGTTCCGTGTTTTTCCGTGGTTTCTGCTTATTTTTACCATAGTCATATTGCTTTTAGAGAATATTCAAATCACGCTTCCGTCTAATGCCCAGACATGGATCTGGAGTTATTATCAGGGAAACAGGCTTTACGCGCCCGCGTTCAAGATTTCCATCATAGCGGTACTGGGGATTGTTTTTACAATGGTTGTTTTATTATTTATACCTTTGGGGCAAAGAATCGGAAAGCTTATGGCATGGTTTAGCCCGCTTTACGGCTATACGCTTAATATCCTGGGAAGCCTGTTCGGCGTCATATGTTTCGGAATTTTATCGTTTTTTAACGCACCTGCATTTGTGTGGTTTTTTGTTACCGGTTTTCTGGCTGGTTTAATTTTATATAAAGATAAGATTTTTATTGCAGCGTTGTTTGTTGCAGTTCTCGTAACAGTTATTATAGGAGTCAGCGAAAAAAATATTATATGGTCCCCGTATTATTCTATACAATTATTAAAGGGAGAGGACAAGAGCCTGTCCGTGTATGTAAACCAGCTTTTTCATCAAAAGGCGGTGAACTTTGACAAAGACCTGAATGCCGGAGATAAATACGGATTTCCATATAAATGGTTCAATAAAGGCCGCGTGCTGATCATAGGTTCCGGCACCGGAAATGATGTATGCGCGGCGTTAAAATCAGGGGCAGGACATATAGATGCGGTTGAGATTGACCCGGTTATTTTGAATATCGGCAGGAAGGAACATCCCCAGCTGCCTTACGATAATAACAGGGTCAGGATGTTTACAGGCGACGCGCGGAGTTTTATGCACAGGGCTTCTGTGCCGTATGATATGATTGTATACGGAACCCTGGATTCTCACGCAAATCTTTCTGTGACATCTTCGATTCGGCTGGATAATTATGTTTATACGCGCGAAGCGCTTCAGGAAGCGCGGCGCCTGCTTTCTGCCGAAGGAGTCATGGTGCTGCTTTTTTCTGTTCCTACGGATTGGATGAGCGCCAGGCTTATCGATACCGTAAGTTCTGTTTTTGGAAACGAAGAAACAAGGTATATTTTTACGGACCCATATCTTTTTAATCTTATGATATTCGCGGGACCGGGGCTCACAAGGGTTCTTGCAGAACATCCGGATTTATCCAGGGTCCTTTCCGAGCCCCCGAAAGAGGGCATGATAAAAATCCCAAGCGACGACTGGCCTTACCTTTATCTGGAAAAACGCGGAATCCCCAGACTTTATCTTATCACGCTTCTTATGCTTGCCTGTATTTCAATCACGGCAATTTTTGCGCTTTCGCCTTTAAAAGGAGGAAAGATAAACCTGTTTTTCTTTTTACTTGGGTGCGCTTTCCTTCTTTTGGAGACAAAAAGCGTTACAACCCTTTCATTGCTTTTCGGGTCTACATGGCTCGTGAACGCGGTGGTGTTTTCAGCAATTCTTTTTCTTGTATTGGCGGCAAATTGGCTGGTTATGAAAATAAGATTTAAAAGCCCGGCATGGTTATTCGGAGCGCTGGCTTTATCATTGATTATCAGCTATCTTTTTCCTACAGCGAGTTTGTTAAGCCTTGGTTTTTTCTCCAAGGCGGCTGCGACCGGTTTTCTTGCAGGCCTGCCTATCTTTTTTGCGGCGATGATATTTGCCATTGCCTTTAAATCAACCAAACATATCGGAGCGGCGCTTGGCTCGAATCTTCTGGGCGCGGTGATAGGAGGTTTTTTGGAATACGGCTCTATGGCATTCGGGTTAAAGGCGCTTTATCTAGCGGCATTGGCCTGTTATCTGCTGGCATGGGTTTATTACAGGTCTCTTGATTATGCTTGAAGATTGTGATAAAATTACGGCATTATGCGCGTAGGAATGTATTATAGCAATAACGATGTGCGGGTTGAAGAGAAGCCTAAGCCGAAGATAGGCGAGGGAGAACTTCTTGTAAAAGTAATGGCGAGCGGGATATGTGGCACAGATGTGGTAGAGTGGTATCGTCGCGATAGAGTGCCGCTTGTTTTAGGCCATGAGATAGCAGGGGAGATCGTAGAAGCCGGTAAAGGCGTTAAGGGTTATAAAATAGGCGATAGGATTTCCGCATCGCACCATGTGCCGTGCGGGGAATGCCGCTATTGCCTTAATGATCACCATAGCGCGTGCGAGACCCTGCGCAAGACAAGTTTTGAACCCGGAGGATTTTCTGAATTTTTGAGGATACCTGCGATAAATCTGGAAAAAGGCGGGGTATATAAATTACCAGCCAGCGTATCTTACGAAGAAGCGACTTTTGTAGAACCACTTGCATGTGCTATAAGAGGCCAGAGATTATCCTGGCAAAGGCCATGCAAGGGCCAGACAGCTGTTGTGATAGGCAGCGGCATATCAGGCATTCTTCATATTCAGTTATTAAAGGCTAAAGGGTTCAGTAAAATAATCGCTACTGACATAAACGATTACAGGCTTAAAGAGGCGCTCAGGTTCGGGGCAGATTATAGTATCAACGCAAAAGAAGATGTGCCCCAAAAAATAAAAGAGCTGAATAACGGACGCTCGGCTGATTTTGTTATTCTGTGCGCAGGGGTGAGACCTGCGATAGAGCAGGCAATCAAATCTCTGGACAGGGGCGGCGTGATTTTAGTTTTTGCCTCAGCGGATGAGAGTTTTAATCTTTCTATCCCCATGAATGATTTTTTCTGGAGAGGCGAAAGATCAATGATATCCAGTTATGCGGCAAATCCGGATGAGCATCACGAGGCGCTAAAATTTATTAAAAACAAAAAAGTAAATGTAAGAGATATGATCACGCATAGATTTGGCCTGGCTGAAATACAGAAGGGTTTTAAACTTGTGAGCGAGGCAAAGGAATCAATAAAAGTAATAATAGAACCGAATAAATAAGGAGGTTTGAGATGGATTGGGGTATGAAGAATAGAATTTCAAGGATAATAAAACCTGAAACAGGTAAAACTGTGATGCTTGCAGTCGATCACGGCTATTTTTTAGGGCCTACTACAGGCCTTGAGGAGCCTGGTAAGATCATAGCTGAACTAGCGCCGTATGCTGATTC